>Ga0315274_10000178_pt1 | contig 94954 bp, 85 predicted proteins | sample YL17G02_20_MG_FD_203700 | JGI IMG/M metagenome (GOLD analysis project Ga0315274, IMG submission 203700) | Sediment microbial communities from Yellowstone Lake, YNP, Wyoming, USA - YL17G02_20 | ecosystem: Environmental > Aquatic > Freshwater > Lake > Sediment | place: USA: Wyoming | collected...
GCAAAACGGTGTTTTCAATTTAAGTAATCCTATATTAATATCTTAAGGTAAAAAATGTCTCATTATTTGAGACATTTAAAATCGATTTGGGTCGAGGCTTATCTTTAGTAACTATTGAATTGTTAACGGACAGGAACAGAATGGCGGAAAGGAGAGTCAGATACTTTGACGTCAGATATCAAGAAAATCTGCTATTGGACTAAGTTGCTACTAATTTGTTACTTGACCAATATGGGACACCCTGTTCTCTGCTTACTTCTCTAATTTTTCAAAACTACTATTTTCTTTTGAATATAGGCATCATCAGTTTGCAATTGGCAGAAGTAAACACCGGCGGGAACTGGTTGGTTTAATTCATCCCGACCATCCCATGATACGAAAAACTCACCAGTCGCTGATTTCTGATTGAGTAGGTTTCGAACTAATCTTCCACTGTCATCGAGAATATCAAGTTTGGCGTTGGTTTTGGAATTTAAGCGGCAGTGCATTATTGCATTTTTTGTGACCGGATTGGGTGAAATGCCGAATTGGTAGGTTTGGATTGGTTCTATTTTATTCTGTTCCATGCCAACCAGACCGGACCGAGTTGAACATGGTACTTGTCCTTCATTCAACAAACACTGAGTAAATCGTATTCGGGTAGTTTCTGGAGTGTTTAATACGAAGTAGGTTACGAGTAGCGTGTCGCCGGCAATTAAGGGATCAACTCCTGCCATTGCAATCAGAAGACTACAGGGTAATGGGTTAATTTCCAATAACCAGTTTCCAGGAACCGCATTGCCGGTTCGACAAGAATCAAGTGCAATCAAACTACTTTCCGGAAAACTAAGAATAATATCAGCCGCTATCACGCCGAGTCCGGATTGTCCCGCGATAAGAATTGGTACTGACAGAGTATCACCAACTTGTCCACCCGCGATGGTATCGGGCAGCCAGACATAGACTACTTGTCCAAATGATACTGTCAGGAATAATAAAATTCCTATGAAAAGATGAGAAAATTTCATCATATCCTCCCGCTTCTCAAAAATGAAATTATAAAAAGAGACACTGGTTTGAGTCCCAGCAGTTTCGCTAAATTAGTCATGGTTCTTAGTATATAGTGAGTTTAATACTGGTGTCAAGCGAAATGTGCGCAAATTCGGTGAATATTTTGCTTTCAATAATCGAACTGATTAGTTAAAAAAGAGATTATCTTACCGACGTTGACATTAGAATGAGAGTGAATAAAATAAGAAAATGAGCTCGATTGCGGAAAATTTAGCAAGAATAAAAGACAACATCAATTCGGCTTGTGCCCGAGTAAATCGTAAACCCGTGGAAATTGCTTTAGTGGCAGTGACCAAAAATGTTGAGGTCGAACGAATTAAAGAAGGAATCGCGAGTGGTCTAAAAATCATCGGTGAAAATCGAGTGCAAGAAGCAAAAGATAAATTTTCGGAAATTGGTAACATTGTCGAATGGCAAATGGTTGGACATCTGCAAACGAATAAAGTGAAAACCGCTTTGGAGGTTTTTTCTTTAATCCAGAGTATTGATTCAATACATTTAGCGCAAGAAATTCAGAAAAGAGCAGCAGCTCTAAATAAAAAAGTGCCGATTTTGCTTGAAGTGAATACATCCGAAGAACCAACCAAATATGGTTTTGCTCGCGACAAAACCTTTCCCGCAATCGCAACAATTCAAGCGATGCCGAATCTTTCAATTAAGGGTTTGATGACAATCGGTCCAGGTTTAGCCGTTGAAAACCCCGAAGCATCGCGTCGCTGTTTTCATTTACTCTACGAATTAAAGACCATTGCCGAAGCTGAATTTAAAATCCAGTTACCTAATCTCTCAATGGGGATGAGCAGTGATTTTGAAATAGCGATTGAAGAAGGTTCCAATATGGTAAGAATCGGCACCGCTATTTTTGGGGAAAGAACGCATTAATATTAAAAACAAAGTCATTTAAGAAATGAAGCTAGAAAGAGAAAAATTTGAGGAGTTGGTGGTTGAGGCGATAAAAGGGGTACCGAAGTTCTTCCGCAAGAAGATGGAGAATGTTGAAATCGTAGTGGAAGATTTTGCCCCGGCTTACGTTCAGGAGAGAATGAAAATTCACCCGTATGCTCTTTTTGGGCTATATCAGGGCATACCCCGGAATAAACGGGGGAGCTGGTACGGCAACGTCCTGCCGGATAAGATAACGATATTCCAAAGACCGATCGAAAAGTATTGTAAAACCGATGAGGAGATTAAAGATTTGGTGAAAAACGTTGTAATGCATGAGATTGGACATTATTTTGGGCTTACAGAAGAACAATTACGCAGGCTTGAGAAAGAATAATAAATTTTAACTACGGAAAGACGAAAAAGAGATAAGGTAACAATCTCTTTTAAATAAAAGAGGGGCGATTGCTCGCCCCTCTTTATTATTTTACGCTGGTTATTTCTGCACCAGCAGTTTTGCCGTCACTGTTTCTTTTCCATTCTGCAGTCGAACCATATATGCACCGGTGGCTAATTCGTCAGTTCGAAGATAGATCACACCGTTGGTTTCAGCCTTGTTGTCATACAAAGTTTTCACTTCGCGTCCAGTCACATCGAAAAGGTTGATTCGGATGTTACTCTGCTGTGGAATCTGCCACTCAATACGGGCGGTATTGTTAGTGGGATTTGGATAGTTGGTGACCGAAAGTTTGGGACGATAAATATTAGTACTATTTTCCGTAATGCCCGGCGCACCAGCACGAACCGCTGCAGCAATGAAGAGTTCACCGTTGCTCCATGGTATCCAAGAACCGGCGGCACCATAGAAACTGTGGTTTTGTACTGAATCATCGGCTAAAGATGAAGGATTTCCGCTGAAATCTCTTGATGCAACCGCAATATAAAAATCACCCGAGGTTATAACTGCCGGCGGTGTAACATCACATTGTTGAGTTGAACTACCCGGAGACCTAATAGTATCCGATTCATAGAGGACGGTTGCGCCATCATCGCCATAAATTTTGAAAGTAAAGACACTGTCGGTCCATGGATGTTGGGGATGTAAATAGAATTGTGCCTTAAGCCTCGAGATTTGGAAAGGATAGGTTAGCCCGAAATTAGAAGGAACGAATTGGACCGAACGTTCCGGGCCAGCCCAGGTAATCCAATATTGATTCGCCCAGTTGGCATAAGTAATCCAGCGTCCAACGCTCAAAGTTCTGGTTATTGTATCATTGGTCGGAAATTCTTCGCCGGACAGTTCAGACCAGATTTTGATTGTGTAACTACCCATCGTATCCGGCACATGCCAGTTCGGAGTAAAAGTAATTATCTGGTTCTGACCGCGCTGCAAAGTTACGGTGGTTGCCTGGTCATAGTCAGTATAAACATAACCTTGTGGACCGTTCACGCTTACTTTCACCGGAACGCCAGATGCTGCGGCTTGACTGCCAAAATTTCTTACCGTTCCCCGAAGCTGCATACTGATATTGGGTAAAGTCTCAAGTGGCATGTTGCCGAAGTAGAGACTTCCCATATTGTTGTTCTGGGGGGTATAATCAACCAATGCCCTAATTAACCATTCACCAATGCGGCCAGGTTCTGGAGAATAGGTGCCACTGGTTAATTGCCATTCGGCACCATCCGGAACATTGTCGAATCGGTCAATGGCTAATGCTGGGCAAGCGGGATTAGTATCAGCCTGAACATAGAAAATATAGAATTTTGGATTGGTGAAGGGTACTGCCATTTGTACATTGTTCCATTGACCGCGGGTTCCGGTAACGGTTGTGTCAAAAAGAGTCGTTCCTGGAGCTCCATTAGTTCCATCCGAGTCAACGACCCTTACTTTGAACCGGTTACCACCAGGAATTGGCCAGCTTGCACTGTAAAGATAGACCAGAGCACCGGTAACGACACCGGTATTGGCCGGAGCAGTGAACTTGACACCCCAGCCGTTATCTGCACCATAATAAAGCCAAGCCGTGCTAACATTTCGGTCATCATAGTAGAGGGTATCGATATCCGGATTGAAATCCCCGCCGGGTAATTCAGTCATTACCGGAGTAGGATTAGGACAGGGGATTGCTTCAGGTTTGCTGTTGCCAATCCAGATTGTTCCATCGGAAGCGACCACGATTCCGACGAACAGTCCGAGGAGAAGCACAAGCATGAGTTTTTGCATTAATACCTCCTTGTTTATAAATTATAACAAATAAAGCTTATTTCTACTATATTTAATACCACAATTTGACTGTGCTGTCAATAGTAAAAGTTTGATTTAAGTTAAAGATTCTAATTCGATTAATTTGTCACCTTTTTCAACTGATTTACCGACCGTGGGATAGATTTGTAAGACTTTCGCCGCAATCGGACTGCGGATTTCATTCTGCATTTTCATTGCTTCTAATAAAATTAAGGAATCACCTTGTTTTACCTCTTTGTCTTGAGTAGTATGGATTGCAATGACCAGACCAGACATTGGTGCTTTGATGATTCGATGAGTGCTTGAAGCACGTCTCAGTTCTGCTTCAGGTAGTTGGCTCGGATTCGTTTCGATTCCAGAAAAGGAAACTTCATAAGGCTTTTGCCAAAGATAGACTTTATAAATGCCGGTGCGATCATCACACCTCAATTCATAACGTTTGCCGTCAATGATTAGGGCGGAAAGTAAACCCCTGCGGTCGGTTTCGTATTTTAGCTCAGTAGGTTCATTATCAACCATAACTAATACCTTGTCATTCTCTTTCTTTACTTCGATTTCAAAGGAACGGTCTTGAATCGTGGCGGAAAATTTCATTGCAGGTTATCCCTTAAACCGGCAATTTTCCAGGGACTGATGGTGAGCTTGGTTTCTGATTCAACAATTCTTGAACCATCTTTTTTAAGGAAGCGAGACAAAGCGGCGGCGATTGCAGCAACCTTTAATTCATCTTCTTGGGTTTCTGATTCAGCCGTGACTTCAAAAATCTCTGGTTCAGCTTCGCCTTTTAAGAACTTGGGAGCAACTTTGGGATATAAGGCATAAGTTATTAAATCTTCGTCTTCATGACCCGGACGCAAAAGTTCTAATTCTTTGGCTTCGGTTCGCCTGGTTTCAAGTTCGGGTTTTAACATGTCAGCCGGTCGGCAGTCGATCGGTTTCGCATCACCGATAATTCTTCTTCTTAAATCCTCGTCGATTGGTCCGGGTGGACGTCCATAATAACCTAAGCAATAGTCTTTAACTTCCTGAGTTACTCTTTCATAGCGTTTACCGGCTAAAACATTAATCACTGCCTGGATTCCCACAATCTGGCTGGTCGGGGTAACCAGGGGCGGATACCCTAAATCTTTTCTCACTCTGGGAGTTTCTTCTAATACTGCCCGATATTTATCCAACGCTTTTTGTTCTTTTAATTGCAAGTGAAGATTGGAAAGCATGCCACCGGGAATTTGGTGAATCAGAACACTGGTGTCGGTTTTTTCGGCTAATGGGCTGATGAATTGGTGGTATTTTTCTCTGACTTTTAAAAAGTACATGGCGATCTTAATTAATGATTCAAGGTCAAGCCCGGTATCATAAGGTGTTTCTTTTAAACTGGCGACCATTATTTCGGTTGCCGGTTGCGAACTGCCACCCGCCATTGGTGAAAAGGCAGTATCGATAATGTCAACGCCCGCTTCGCAAGCGGCAAAATAACTCAATGGTCCCATACCACTGGTACAATGAGTATGAAGGTCAATCGGAATATCGATTTTGTGCTTTAAGGCTTTAATTAAATCGAACGCCGCTTGCGGTGATATTAGTCCTGCCATATCCTTGATGCAGAGCGAATCACAGCCGAGTTTTTCCAGTTCCCTGCCGAATTGGACAAAAGTTTCAATGGTATGAACTGGGCTGGTGGTATAGGAAATTGCACCCTGAACCTGAGCACCAGTGGCTTTGGCGGTTTTAATTGAGATTTCCATATTTCTTAGGTCATTAAGCGCATCAAAGATACGAAAAATATCAACGCCGTTCTTACGGGCTAATCGGATAAATTCTTTTACCACATCGTCCGGATAATGGCGATAGCCAACCAGATTCTGACCCCTTAAGAGCATCTGTAAAGGGGTATTGGGTATTATTTTCTTTAAAGTTTTTAATCGTTCCCACGGGTCTTGATTTAGATAGCGGATGCAGACATCAAAGGTTGCGCCACCCCAGACTTCAAGACTATTGAACCCGACCTTATCAATTCGTTCAGTAATCGGCAGCATGTCTTCAGTGCGCAAACGGGTAGCCATCAATGACTGATGACCGTCGCGAAAACTGGTATCAACAATTCGGACTTTATGCTTGAGGCGCATCGCAGCACCGCCTCAGGCGGTTAGGCAGGTTCGACTAAAAATATCGGTTCGCCGTACTCGACCGATTCACCATCCTCAATCAGGATTTCCATAATCTTGCATTTCTTTTCCGCTTCCAGTTCGTTCATTAATTTCATCGCTTCGATGACGCACAGTGTCTGTCCGGGCTCGACCACATCGCCTTTTTCAATAAAAGGTGGGGCATCGGGTCGGGATCGACCGTAATATATGCCGACCATTGGTGATTTTATCTCTTCATATTTCTTAACCGACTCGGGTTTGGTTTCAACCGGTGCCGGACTTTCAATAACTTTGGTTTCAGGTACTTTTGTTGCAGTTAATGGTTGTGGGATAGCTTCGGCAACAATATGCCCACCGCGTCGGATCTTGATACGATTACCTGCGTAATCCCATTCCAATTCGGCTAAGTTGTTTTTACTAGCCAGTTCAATCAATTCTTTTACTACTTTTACACCATCGCCTTCATTCACATTTACCTCCTTTTCTGAATTCCGGTTTACTTTTTCTGGAGGTCGGGATTCAGGGTTTTTACGCCAATTAAAGAATTTTAGAGCAACTTCGGGAAATAACGCATAAGAAATATAATCTTCTTCTTTTACAACTAAATCTTTTGGAACATCGGATTTTACTTTTTCCAAAATTGGTTCTAATAAATCAGCCGGTCGGACATCAACCGGCTTCTCGCTACCTAAAATTTTCTTCTGGATATTCTCTTTAATTGGCGCGGGTGGTCGACCATATAATCCTTTGACATAATCTTTTACCTCTTTCGGTACAACTTTATAGCGGTCACCCGATAGAACATTGAACACCGATTGGACTCCAACAATTTGACTGGTTGGGGTAACCAATGGTGGGTAGCCCAAGTCCCGGCGGACCCTGGGTACTTCAGCCAATACTTCTTTTAACCGGTCGGTCGCTTTCTGCTCTTTTAGTTGTGCCATGAGATTGGAAGCCATCCCACCAGGTATTTGATGGGTAATTACCATTTCATCCACTGTTTTTTCAACCGTGAAATTTCTTACTTTCCGAACCCCTTCAAAATAATCCGATACTTCCTCGATGGTGGAAAGTTCAAGCCCGGGGTCATAGCCAGTACCTTGCAGCATCGCTACGATTGTCTCAACCGCGGGTTGGGAAAAGGCAAAAGCTAACGGCGCATGGGCAGTATCGATAATATCAACCCCCGCTTCAATCGCTTTGAGATAGGTCGCCACAACCATACCACTGGAAGCATGGGAATGGAGCTGGACCGGAAACTTAAATTCGTTCTTTAGCGCACCGACCAATTCTTGAGCTTCATTTGGACTAAGGATACCTGCCATATCCTTGATACAAATACTGTCGATTCCTAATTCATTCTGCTCATGAGCTTTCTTTACATAGTATTTTACGGTATGAACCGGGCTGATGGTATAACATAGGGTACCCTGGGCGGATTTATTATATTTTTTAACAAATTTTATTGCCTTTTCTAAATTGCGGGTATCATTCAACGCATCAAAAATACGGAAAATATCTAAACCGCGTTCGGCAGTTTTGGCAATGAATGCTTCTAATAAATCGTCCGGATAATTACGATAACCGACAATATTCTGACCGCGCAAAAGCATCTGAAGTTTGGTAATTTTGATGCGTTCGCGTAATTGACTCAATCGGTCCCAGGGGTCTTCGTATAAATATCTTAATGAAACATCGAAAGTCGCACCACCCCAAACCTCTAATGACCAATAACCGATTTTATCTAATTTGTCCACAATCGGCAACATCTCGTCGGTCGACATACGGGTTGCCCAAAGCGACTGGTGACCATCCCTTAATGTTGTATCAGTTATTTTTATCGGACTTTTTTTCATAATAAGCTTTGATTCCCTGAACGATTTCTTCTAACCGCATCGCCCGGGAACCTTTGATTAGTATTGTATCTTTGGGTTTAATAAAGTCAATCAGTTTCGTGATTGCTATCTGATTATTATCATAGGCGCTTACGTAATTGGGATTAATTCCAGCCGCAATGGCGCCTTCGATTACCGCTTGGCTAAATTTGCCAATCGCAATAATAATATCGACCGCGCCGGCTGCTTCCTTACCCAGAATAAAATGAAGGGATTGGCTTGAGTTGCCTAATTCTAACATATCACCCAATATTGCAATCTTTCGACCGGTTGTGGCAATCCTGGAAAATATTTCAAGGGTAGCTGCCATTGATTGAGGGTTGGCATTATAAGTATCATTGACAATAACTAAATCTTTGATTTTTACAATTTCAAGCCGCATCGAAGCCGGTTTAAAATTTTCGATACCAGGTAGGATAGCATTGTATTGTAAACCAGCTGCCACGGTTGTTGCGACTGCGGCTAAAGCATTATAAATGTTATGCCGACCAGGAACCGGTAACCTAACGCGATACTTTCCATTTAGAAGAAAATGACTTCCTTCGGTTACTAAATCGATGATATTAGTGGCGAAAACATCAGCCGAATTATTGATGCCAAAGGTTAAACGTCGAGTTTGAGGAAAATTATTACCAATTGCCATGACCAATTCGTCATCGGCATTAAGGATGGCGGTTCCAGCCGGTCCTAAGGATTCGATTAATTCGGCTTTCTCTTTCATAACATTTTCTCGATTACCTAAGAATTCCAAATGGGTATCTCCAATATTGGTAACCACGCCAATTTGGGGTTTAGCGATTTGAGCTAAATTTCTTATCCCGCCTAAAATGTTCATTTCCATCTCCAAGATTAGAACCCGAGATTGCGAATCTAATTCGAAAATGGTTAAGGGAACTCCGATGTTGTTATTAAAACTTCCTTTGGCTTTAACTACCTTCATTCTTCGGCTTAGAATCGACGCAATCATTTCTTTAGTGGTAGTTTTACCATTGCTGCCAGTTACCGCAATCACTAAAGGGTTAAATTTTTCCCGATAATGCCGAGCGATTTTCCCCAACGCTTCAGTGGTATCTTTAACCTTAATCAGAATAGAATTTTGCGTCTTGATTTTAGCATCGGAGATTATTGCGCCGATTGCACCTTTGGCGATAGCCTCTGGAACAAATTTATGACCATCAAGATTTTTCCCTTTGATGGCGATGAATAAATCTTTGGGTCGGATGGTTCTCGAATCAATTGAAATATTAGAAACCTTTGTAACTAAGTGACCATACAATAACTTACCTTCGGTCGTAGTTATTATTTCTTCGATCGTTAATTCTTCCATATACCAATTAAATTATCATCATCGCATCGCCAAAGCTGTAAAAGCGAAACCGATGCGCTATCGCATAATCATAAGCTTTAAAAATTTGTTCCATATCAGCGAAGGCACAAACTAACATCAGAAGAGTTGATTTTGGTAAATGGAAGTTGGTAATTAAGGCATCAACTATTTTAAAATTATAGCCGGGATAAATATAAAGATTAGTTAATCCTTTGCCTGGTTCTACAGCCCAATTATGGGATTGTTGATAAGCTTTAGCTTCTAATGCTCGAACCACAGTAGTTCCAACTGCAACAATTCGTTTTTCCCCTGATTTGGCTCGATTAATCTTTTCCGCAGCCGCGCTCGATATTTCGAAATCTTCAGGATACATTTTATGTTCTTCAACGGTTTCAACTTTTACCGGTCGGAAAGTACCTAAGCCAGCGTGCAGGGTTAAGAAGACCGTCTCAATTCCTTTAGCTTGGATAGATTGCAAAAGTTCATCAGTAAAATGAAGACCAGCGGTCGGTGCCGCAATCGCTCCTTCTTTATAACTATAGATGGTTTGATAGCGATTAATGTCCGGACATTTCTTTCTGATATAAGGCGGTAATGCGATTTCACCGTATTCATTCAACAGGTTTTTAACGCCATTGGCCGAAAATTTCACGATTCTGATTCCAGAATCTTTACGTTCAAGAACATCCGCTTCAAATGAATTAAACTTAATTTTAACTCCCGGTTTTACCTTTCTTGCCGGTCGCGATAGTGCTTCCCAAATTCCAGGTTCAATTTCTCTTAACAACAGTAATTCTACTTTACGGTTAGTATCAAGAAAGCCAAAGATTCTGGCGGGAATGACTTTTGTATCGTTTAGAACTAAGATATCGTTAGGGGAGAGGTAATTTAAAATTTCACGGAAAATAGTTTCAGTAATTTGACCGTTATGGCGATTGAGGATTAAAAGTCTTGATTCATCCCGCTTCGCAGCCGGTTCCTGGGCGATTAACTCTTTTGGTAGATGATAATCAAACTCGGTAGTTAACATTCAAGTTCTTTACCGGTCAACCGTCGGTAAGCATCAAGATATTTGCTTCTGGTCATAGCGATGACCGCTTGGGGCAATCTTGGTGATGGCGGGTTTTTATCCCAGCCGATACTGATTAAATAATCTCTTAAATATTGCTTATCATAACTCGGGGGCGAGATTCCGAGCCGATATTGTTCAATATCCCAGAATCGAGAGGAATCAGGGGTTAACATCTCATCGATGATTACTAAATCCTTATCTAAAATACCGAATTCAAACTTAGTGTCAGCGATGATTATTCCTTTTGTTTCAGCGTAGCCGCGTGCCTGTTCGTAGATTTTTATCGTTAAGTTTTGTAGCTTGTCAGTTAGTTCCTTACCCACCATATTAACCGTTTCTTGAATCGTTAAACTCGTGTCATGCCCGCTTTCGGCTTTGGTGGTTGGGGTAAAAAGGGTCTCGGGTAATTTTGCCGATTCAGCTAACCCTCTTGGTAATTTTATGCCGCATACAGTACCATTCTTTTGATACTCTTTCCAACCCGAACCAGCCAGATAACCTCTTGCCACACATTCAACTTTTATCGGCTGGCACTTTTTTACCAACATCGTTCTTTTATCCAGAACGGCGCGATGTTTTTGTAAATCTTTCGGGAATTTATTGATATCAGCACTAATCAAATGATTTTTAACAATATCTTTGAAGAAATCAAACCAGAAGCAGGAAAGTTGAGTCAAGACCTTGCCTCGATCGGGAATACCATCTTGTAGGACAATGTCAAAGGTAGAAACTCGGTCAGTAGTAATTATCAACAGATTATCATTTATTTCATAAATATCTCGGACTTTACCCTGCTTAAATAATTTTAAATTAGGAAGTTCGGTTTTGGTTAATGCGATCATTTTTTTCCAACCGGCATAATATATAGAGGTTCAGCGTCAATACCGAGAACTTTCTTTACCTGTTCATCATCGAATGCACCAACCATTACCGTGCCTAAACCCATTGTCTCGCATTGCAGGTGAACATTTTCACCGACATGACCAATTTCAATATGAACATAACGAACCCCGCGTTCACCATATCTGCCAGTAGTTCTTCGATAGACCGCCGCCAATACAATATCAATCGGTGCTTTGTAAATAAAACTTTGTCCTACTGCGGCATCGGCTAAATCTTTTCTCACATCTTTATTTTTAATCATTTCTATTGAATGGTCATCCGGTTCATACTTATAAACACCGGCTGAAAGTCCGGTAACATTACCCACGACCAGATACGTATTCAAAGGATAAGTCGCACCAGCGGATGGAGCGGTTCTAGCACCCCACTCCATAGTTTTACCCTGGGCTGCCCATAAGAGCTGAGAGACTTCTTCTAAAGTTAAGGGGTCTTTTTTGTAAGAACGGACCGAACGCCGATTCTTTAATGCTTCTTCCACACTAACTTTACTCGAATACTTAGGTTCAGGCAATTTCACTTTTTCCCCCTTCTTAGGTTTTTGACCAAGGACGATAATAACCATTCCGGCAATCACTGAGAGAATAAAGATTCTTTTTAACATCTTTCCTCCTACGGTAGCCGCAACCTTTAGGTTGCGTTCCTTATCATCTTTACGCAGGCTAAAGCCTGCGGCTACCTCTTATTGATTTTTTAAGGACATCTTTTGTCATTCGCCGACGAAAATCATGTAATCGATTTTTAATCTTTTTGTCGCTTATTGCTAATATCTCAGCCGCAAGAATAGCCGCATTTATTGCACCCGCTTTACCAATTGCCATAGTTGCGACCGGCACGCCTTTCGGCATCTGGACGATTGAAAAAAGTGAATCCATTCCTTTTAATTCAGAGCCGAGTGGAATACCTATAACTGGTAAAGTAGTAAAAGATGCAATCACACCAGGCAAATGAGCAGCACCACCCGCACCAGCGATAAATAATTTAAAACCTTTTTGTTCAGAATTCTTTACATATTTTCTTACTGCTTCGGGTGTGCGATGAGCTGAAAGAATTTTAATTTCATATTTGATGCCAAAAGACTTTAGCATTTTGGCGGTTTCTTTCATTATTGGTAAATCCGAATCACTTCCCATCATGATACTAATCATTTTACCTCCAGTCAGTAGTTGGTTTTTGGTTATTATTTTTTAGAGTAAGAGCTAATAATTTAGTCACAATAGATAATTGATTATAACCATTTTTGCTATACTGTAAATGAAAGTTTTAATATTGCTTCGACATTACTAAAAAGCAATTCTTCTTGATAAAAACACCGGATTTTAAAAATAAATACGCCTAATAGGCATATTAAAATTAACCCAAAATTTATTCTAACCATTTGAAATTATAAATCTTACATTGGAAACAGCTTCGATAGGTAGGTCGCCTAACTGGGTCGCCTATCTATCGAATGACCTCGAATTTTCTAACCGTAGCTCCAAGTTGCAAAAAGTAGATACCCGGATTTATTTCCTTCAGCGAAACTAACAACCCTTGGTCATTGCGCGACTGCGAAGCAGGTGTGGCAATCTCTTTTATCAGCTTTCCTGAAGCATCGAAGATTTTAATCGCAGGCTGAAGCCTGCGGCTACCTTTATCGGAAAACGGAATACGGACACGAATCACGGATTTTGCTGGATTGGGATAAATATTTGGCGTTAAGCATAATGCATCAGGCGTAGTACGTTCTTCTTCAATCCCAAGTCCTCTGAAATACCATACATCGTTCTTTAAAGCATAACTTTCTTTGCGTCCTCCGAGAACCCACATTTTATTATTAAAGACAACAGAAGAGTGAGCGTATCTTTTCGACCATTCAGCTGAATCAGTGGCACAAATCCAATTTGCACCGTCTGTAGAAAACCAAACATCGTTTACTGGATCAAAAAAATCTTCATCTCCTCCAAGTACCCACATCTTATTGTCAAAGACAACGGAGGTGAACTCACATCTTGCTGACCAAAGTGGCGAGGTGAACACTTGAGTCCAGTTTGTGCCATCTATAGAATACCAAACATCGTTTCTACTTCTAGGTTCAGCATCCCATCCGCCGATAATCCAAATCTTATTCTCAAAAAAAACACATGCGTGCAGATATCTTGCTGGCCATCCGGCGGAGTCTGTCGCTTGTTTCCAGTCCATTCCATTAGTAGAATACCAGACATCGTTACTTAAATAATAAGGATATACATATCCGCCCATCACCCATATCTTATCATCAAATACAACTGATTTGTGCCCAGACCTGGCTAACCATCCAGCAGAGTCAGTTGCGCAAGTCCAACTTAAACCATCAGAAGAATACCAGACATCATTTAAACAGTTATAATCAATATATCCACCAAGCACCCAAATTTTGTTATCAAAGACAACCGAGGTATGCCACATTCTTGCTGACCATTCAGCCGAATCGGTCGCGCAAATCCAGTTTACGCCATCTATTGAAAACCAAACATCATTTTTTAATCTATTCGAATCACGCCCTCCGAGTACCCAAATTTTATCATCAAAAACAATAGTTGTGTGACCACCCCTTTTTGACCATCCCGCCGAATCGGTTGCACAAATCCATTCCATTTGGGCGAATGAGACAATAGGGAGCAGGGAGAAGAGAGCAGTGAGAAGAAAAATCGTGATTCGTGTTCGGTTTCCGTTAGTCATAAAAAAAGCACAGATAACAGTTAAATCTTTCATTTTACCCTCCTTTCAAATTAAATTTGTAGGCACAGATTTATCTGTGCCACAGAATATTTATACGCACGATTAAAATCGTGCCTACAAATGACTTCCATCTAACGATCTAATTCATTTAAAATATTACCCCTTATCAAGATGAGATGTCTTATCGCATAAACACAACCTTTTTGATGATGTCTTTTCTTGTAGGAAGGGTTTCCAAACCCTGACCGGTCGTGACTTGGAAGTCACTCCTACATCTTACGAAGTAGATTCCTGAGCTGAGTGCTTTTCCTTGATAGTCTTTACCGTTCCAGGTTAGCGAATAGTTGCCCGGGGTAAGAACTCGATTAAGAAGTTGGATGACTTTTCTACCCGATACATCGTAAATACTAACTTCGACCTTCTGTTTTTGGTCAACCAAATAACGAATAGTCATTAGATTTTTAAAAGGATTAGGTGCGATTCGCTCAATGCTAAACGCCTTATGCTTTGTAGGATCTTCTTCAATTCCGAGTGGAGTCGTGAAAGTATAAATGTTGCCCAAACAAGGAACGCGTTGCCCCGAACTATTGATAATCCAAATGTCGCCAGAATCAGGCGGAACCGTCATTTGGTTAAGACGATTGAACCAGAAATAACCACCGCATAAATAAAATCCTTTATGATAAGTTCGATTGAAGTAACGGCTGATTCGGGTGCCAGAACCAAAGTACCAGTTGTCAGCTCGCACTGTATCAAATGGAATAATTACACCGTTGGTCAAATCGGTAACTTGTAAAGTTAAGGTATCAGGTGAGACCGACCTAACCCATCGGACTTCATAGTTCGAACCACGAAAAGCCCAAGCATAACCCAAGGTTGGTGGGGCAGTGCCAGAAGTATCAGCTCCTTGAATCTCAAAAACACCATTACAACCCGAACGATTTCTCTGCGCATAAAAATCAATAAATCGAAAGGTTGATTCGTTTTCCTGAGTATCGAACTGGAGGGCAAAGCCATCAATAATCGGTGAGAAATCGGTGTAAAGATTGCCATTCATCATGGTCGAAAGCGGTGATAAAGAAATTATTGTTGTATCAAGCGTTAAATCTCTGAGATTATACCGATAAATCGGCTGGTTAAGACTGGGATGTTTGATAATTCGGTTGAAACTCACTTCATAGGAATGACCGGTATAATTAGCCGGGTCGTATTCTAAAGCAGCAAGACTTAAAGTATTGCAACCACCCTGAGGATGAGATACGGGTGCAGCCGAAGGATGGTCATTGACCAGCTGAACCGTTATCGGACTAACATCAATGGCAAAGGTATCCTGGTCGCTGGCTTTGACCATAATATAGTGGTCGCCATTATGGAGTCGATAGGTATTCCATTGATAACTGCCGGTATTTCTAAGTCCAGTTGCAATCGTATCCCAATGGACTTGATTCGGACTTATGAACAGGTCAATCTGTAAAGAGTCATGGTCAGGGTCAGCCGCTTCCCAGGTAATTGGAATTGTCCCTCTTGCCGTGCCACCCATCGGTGATAAAAAAGTTATGTCCGGTACACCATTGCCTGGATTATTGACCGTGAAGCATGTGTCCGAAACCGCCTCACCCACGGCTAAGGTATCATGAACCGTAATTCGGATTAAGTAGCGCGTGCCATCTGGTACCGTGGTCGTATTCCAAAGATAAGAATGAGTGGAGGGGATGCTGGTGACAATGTCCTGATAAGTTTTTCCACGGTCTTTTGAATAAGAAATATCTGCCAATAGGGGAGCACCGGTTGCACTGGAATCGCCCCAGGTAATCGTATAGTTGCCCGAAATTTCTTCACCACCATTAGGCTGGATAACCCAAGCCCGATGGGTGACAAAATGGGCGTCGTAAAGACCCTGGGCTAAATCCGAATTATGTCGCAAGTCTAAAGAGTCAGCACCGTAAATTACCGCAATTACCACCCGCGCGGTTTCCTGCGGGGCTAAGGTGAACGGTCCAGTACACTGCACGAATCGAACATCAGTGGCAGAATCAATCGTATCAAATGGATGATAGCTACCAGTTGGGTGGTCATAACCAGCCGTTGTGAGATAGGCTTGAAGGTCATTTTCCGGGTCAGGGACACCGGGTCCGGACTGACCGGGATTACGTAGAATCTTGAAGGCGGTTAAACCGAGCTGTCCACCCGGACCAACTGGACTTTCTAAGAAATCGAAGCCAATATAACCAGGGATATGTTGCCAGCCTGCTTCATTGAAATTAGAGTCCCAGGCATAGCCAAGGTTCCTTACACTATCCGAACCAACCAAATCATCGGTGGCATCACCAATATCGGCATCGCAACAGACACTGGCGAAGATATGACGGAGTGAGTCGGTGGTTGAGTTATTAATGATAAGATAAGTAAAGAATAGAAAGTCTTCATAATAATGGTAATACCATGAGTAGCCGATTTGGATTACCTTAATATTTAATGGTGCACCCGGTGCAACGTGTCGGGAGCTATCCAGGTCATTGAAAACAGCATAACTGTCCTTGTTTGAGATAATAATCTTTTGACCATTTGCTGTGCGTCTGGGCCAGATTGAAGTGTCAACCGGGTTATCCGAAAAGTAGATACGGTCAAGGGTATCAGTGTAGTTAGGTTCGTTCGGCAAATCGCCGGGTGCAAGTTCTGAAGTTGCGGTGGAAGGATTATAGCCACAACTCTGATAAGCATTGGTTGCAACTATTTGGGCTCCGGCTAAATGGCGGTTGGGTGACGTCTTGGCAAATTCCCGGACACAGGAATCGAAACTGGTGTGAGTAGTCCTTCGATAATAGATGTATTCATTGCCGATTTGGATTATGCCGCGAGTTGAATCAAAACCGGCTATGCTTGTTACTGGAATCGAAGTAACCAGGGAATCAATGTCAGAAGTAAGGTTAGTGACCAAAGTATCTGGTTTTAAAGCACAAATCCAAATTCCAGCACCATAGATATATTGCTCGTTTGTGCCCCTGGGCCAAATTCCGGAATTTATATAACCAAACATTCCATAATTAGAAGTCTTTAAGTATAAGAGTCCAGCATCATGCCAGCCAGTGTCGAAAATAGCCCATCCTGAAGTCACAAGAAATAATAGAGCACAAGTCACAAGGTAGCCGCAACCTTTAGGTTGCGTTAATTTTCGCCCGAATCGGGCGCCTACCTTAATTATTGACAGAATTCTGAATTTCATTTTCGCCTCCTTACTTCACCAAAGCAATTTTCTTGGTTTGAGTCGAAGTTCCGCTTGTCAGTTTCAGGAAGTATATTCCGCTAGGTAGTGCTTCGATATTATAACTAAGCTCTTTATCGGTTGTGGTTTCCAGCTTGAATCCATCAGTAATTTTGCAACCGGAAGCGCTATAGAGCTGAATCGGGTAGCCGCCCGATACGGGCGAGTTGTTGACGAATCCATTTAGTCGGATTCGTATTTTTCCCTTATTCAGCGAAGCAACTTGCCATTCCCAATTTGGTATGATTCGATTTTCCTGAGTAATGCCCGAGAAGCTTGGCACAAATAATTTGAGATTGAAATCTAACCAGTTTGCCGCATAGGCGCGGTCTTCGTTGGAAATTATCGCATAATATTTGGCGGTATCCGGACAGATATAATCGAAAGAAAAGGGTCTCGTATCATCTTCCAAGCGCAATGCACCAAATCGAGCGCCGGTTAAATAGTTATTGTAGCCAGCACTACTTGTGATATAAAAATCGGTAATTCCGGTATCTTGTTTATCGACATAAAAACGATTGAATCGGACCGAATCGTCCGGGTCACCAGAGCCAGCACCCCGTGCGATGCTATAGCCAAATTCTAACCGGTTCGGCATATTCAAATCGACACTCAAGCGACGAACAACGAGTGAATCTCCGGTAAAGTTTTCCGGTCTTGGTCTCGGTGCCGGTATTGGCGTATAGAGGTTGAAGGTTTTGTAATATCGGGCATTACTCTGGCTAACATTAATAATCTTAACCGTAGCATTGGGGTCAGGCGGGTAACTACCGTAAACGGTGTTGATATGGGCATAAAAGTTACGCAAGTCACCCAGTTCAAAACCAGCTCGTCCGAATCGGTCAGTAAAACCAATCGCGGTCGTCGAAAGACCACCATACCAGTATTCCGAATAAATCAAAACACGTGCCCCATCAACCGGTCGGTTTAATTGGTCATAGACATAAACATACAAAGAACATGAATTGGAAAAATGGCTGGTCACGGTCCACCAATAACCATCCGGTCGCCAGTTCCAGCAGGCTGACACTCGTTTACTGCCGCCGTAGTTTTCATCATAAGCCACGCCGCTGTCCGCAATATGAGTTGCCGGGTCACTGGCTAATGGATACCATTGTCTATCGTAGAATTCGTTCCAGACATGGTCTTCGCACGGGTCGGAGCAGTTGACCACCGGAATTAGACAGGTTCGGCAAGCAGCGGTCCAGAGGTCTTGAATTTCACCGCAGTTGCCATTATGTTCATGGGCAATGACGTTAGGATGGATTGGACGGTTACCGGTTGCACCTGAGATATTGGTTCTGGTTACCCAGTTACCGACAACATCCAATGCACAATCGGTCGGGTCAAATGGTCTGCCGACTTGTAATACTTGGCGGGTTCTTGACCAGACGATTTTAGCTTGTTTAATGTAATCAGCCAGTACCGGAAAGCCGGAATCAGCTTCAAAGAAGAAGTATTCCCGCCAGTGTTTGTTATAGACATAGTCATCCAGTCTGGGTATTTCATCACTGGTAGTTGGGTGGACAATGTAGTAATAATAAATCTCTTTAGGTAACTCGGTCCAAACCGTATCTCCATTATCAACCACGCAATATCTTACGGTAGAGTAGTAATCACCCGGTGGTGAACCGTAGTCAACGATATCGGCATATTGCAGTGAGTCATCAATTTGGTAAAGGTAAGTTACATTATCTAATAAGAGATTAGGATTGAACAAATGATTTAGGAGTACTTCTGGTCCAATCTTGGCAATACAGAAGGCAATCTCGTCGGCATAGTTTGCTGGCGCATTAAGCAGTAGTTGGGCATAGAATTGGGCTGAATCGCCGAGACGCCAGAAGGTGCTGATAAGTTCTTCTCGAAGCCAGGTTGGTGCATAAGCAACGGCTTGCTGGCAGATTGTTGGCAAACTGTCTAAAGCGAAATAAGATTCGAGCGTATCGGATGTTTGGTCAAAAGAAAAAGCCAATCGTTTATCTGGTCCCATTTCGCCGCTAATTCGTAACGAATCGGCTAAATTCCAATCGAGGTTCGATATTTGCATAAGGCGTATAGGGTCAAGCGTATGGCGTAAGGCGTCTGGCTGTTGTGTTGCCAGTTCTTCGCCGATACAATAAGTTTTCTGAGCCGATTGGAGAATATCAGTTGTGGTTATGCCGATATCGGATGAATTTATGCTGAAGGCAATGGAAGTTGTGAGGATAAATAATAATCCAAAAAAGGTTTTCATAATCCTCCTTTTTATTTGCTTTTAGAATACCTTAGAATTGATTGTCGTCAAGTTATTTGCTCTGCCCTCATTCTTATTTTCTAATTATTTAATGTTAAAAGACAGATTCTTTATTTTGTTGGTTTCCAAACATATTCCCCGGTTCTGTCAATATAACCCAACTTATAGTGAAGCATACCAAATGTTATTTCGGCTTGACCTTCGGAAAATTCCCAGGCTCCATCAAATTGCGGATTGATGGCAAACTTTCCAGTTTTATCAATATAACCTATTTTTCCATCAATCTCTGCTGATGCCAGCCCTTCGGAAAATATCCCAGCAGACTCAAATTGCGGCTTGATTACTATCTTCCCGGCCTTGTCAATATAACCCCACTTCCCGTCCACAATACTCCCCAATTCATCTGGTTCACCGCCAATCTTTACTGCTGCCAACCCTTCGGAAAAGAAACTTGCGTCATCAAATTGTGGATTGATGACAATCTTCCCCGTCTTATCAATATAACCCCATTTTCCGTCAATCTCTGCTGATGCCAGCCCTTCGGAAAATTTTCCAGCAGACTCAAATTGCGGCTTGATTACTATTTTCCCGGTCTTGTCAATATAACCGCATTTTTCGCCAATCCATACCGCTGCCAGGCCTTCGGAAAAGACATCAGCATTATCAAACTGTGGTTTGATTACGAATTTTCCGGTTTTATCAATATAACCAATCTGTCCACTGTTGAAAATTTTTACTAGACCCAGTCCCTCGGAAAACTCAGCAGCCAATAAAAACTGCGGTTTGATAACATATTTCCCGGTCTTATCAATATAACCCCATTTGTAGCCAATCTTTACCGGGGCTAGCCCTTCGGAAAAGCGCCCAGCCCCATCAAACTGCGGATCGATTATAATATCTCCGATTTTATCAATATAACCCCACTTCCCATCTTTGAGAATTCGAAACAGGGTGTTTATCTTCTCTATTTCTTGTTTCGGCTCCTTTTTACCGCAACCCTGAAACAAATTCAGAGCTAAAATAGTAAGGCACAGTCCCAAATAAATCAGTTTTTTCATTTTATCCCCCTTTATTTAGAAGGTTTCCAAACATATTCTCCAGTCTTATCAACATAGCCCCATTTATCGCCAATATTTACCGCTGCCAGCCCTTCGGAAAAGTAAAAAGCAAAATCAAATTGTGGATTGATGACATACTTCCCAGTCTTATCAACATAGCCCCATTTATCGCCAATGTTTACCGCTGCCATCCTTTCGGAAAAATCCCCAGCCTCATCATACTGCGGATCGATTATAATATTTCCGCTTCTATCAATATAGCCCCACTTTTCGTCAATCTTTACCATCGCGAGACCTTCAGAAAAACTCCTGGTGCCAATAAACTGCGGTTTGATTGCGAATTTTCCGCTTCTATCAATATAGCCCCACTTTTCGTCAATCTTTACCATCGCGAGACCTTCAGAAAAACTCCAGGCGCCGGTAAACTGTGGTTTTATTACGAACTCTCCGCCCAAGTCAATATAACCCCACTTTCCGCCAATCTTTACTGCCGCTAGTCCTTCGGAAAAACCCAAAGCAGCATCAAACTGGGGAGTGACTACATACTTGACCTTCCGCTGCAAGCCCAACATATCTTCATACTCTCCAGCGAGGTCAATATAACCCCATTTACCGACTAGTAGCCCGCCAATATTTACTACTGCCCGCCATTCGGAAAAATTAGAAGTAATATCAAACTGCGGAGTGAATACGAACTTTCCGGTCGTATCGATATAGCCCCACTTTTCGCCAACCCTGACCGCTGCCAGCCCTTCGGAAAAAGACCATGCATCATCAAACTGCAGTTTAATTACATTTTTCCCAGTCTTTTTAATGTAACCCCACTTTCCGCCTTTAATTAAGCCACGTTCATCTCGTTGACCACCAATATTTATCGCTGCAAGCTCTTGGGAGAAACCCTTGACCTCCATAAACTGAGGAGCGATTACAATCTTACCTGTTCTGTCAATAAAGCCATACTTGCCATTCTGTTTAATAGAAAACAGTCTAATTGATTTCTTTGTTTTTACCTGTTTACCACAGGAGAAAACCAAAACAGCGAGGCAGATAAAATATAGTGTTATTTTTTTCATAATTTCATCCTTTCACAGGTCAAGCTACTAAGAACTTATTCTGTTGGCTTCCAAACATATTTCCCGGTTTTATCAATATAACCACCTTTTACGTCAATCCCTACCTGTGCCAACCCTTGGGAAAAGTTATAAGCCCAATCAAACTGCGGATTGATTACATATTTTCCTGCCTTATCAATAAAGCCATATTTACCGTCAACCCTTACTTTTGCTAACCCTTCGGAAAATTTATAATCTTCACCAGCTTCATCAAACTCAGGATTGATGACGATTTTTCCGGTCCTATCAATGTAGCCATATTTTACTCCAATCTTTATCCTTGCCAACCCTTCGGAAAATTCCATAGCCAAATCGAACTGCGGATTGATTACGAATTTTCCGGTCTTATCAATATAGCCAAATTTTCCACCCACAATAAGCCCAAATTCATTTGGTTCACCGCCAATTATTACCGATGCCAGCCCTTCGGAAAATTCCATAGCCAAATCAAACTGCGGCTTGATTACATATTTTCCTGCTTTATCAATATAGCCCCACTTTCCGAAAAGAAATCCGCCAATATTTACTGCTGCCAGCCCTTCGGAAAAGTTCCAGGCAAAATCAAATTGCGGATTGATGACATACTTCCCAGTCTTATCAATATAACCAAATTTTCTGCCAATCGTTACCCTTGCCCGTCCTTCGGAAAAGTCATCTGCATCATCAAACTCAGGATTGATGACGATTTTTCCGGTCCTATCAATGTAGCCATATTTTACTCCAATCTTTATCCTTGCCAACCCTTCGGAAAATTCCATAGCCAAATCAAACTGCGGCTTGATTACATATTTTCCTGCCTTATCAATATAGCCATACTTATCGCCAAGCTGTACCCTTGCCAGACCTTCGGAAAAGTAATAAGCCCAATCAAACTGCGGATTGATTACGAGTTTTCCGATCTTATCAATATAACCATACTTGTCATTCTGGTGAATAGGAAATAGTCCAACTGATTCTTTTATCTCTTTCGGTTGAGCAGTTTTCTCTTGTTTGCCACAGGAGAAAATCAAAACTGCAAGACAGATAAAATAAAGCACGGCTCTCTTCATTACTACCTCCTTTAACAACATCTGCATAATGAAATCTAAATCAAGATTCTTAATAATGCAAGGAGTTTTATATTCCTCCTTATTATTCAAAACCTATTCAGTTGGTATCCAGATACAATTACCAGTCTGGTCAATAAATCCGATTTTATTACCCATCACGACTCTTGCTGTCCCGCAAGAAAAATCCGCCGCCGCATCAAATTGCGGGGCAATTAAATATTTTCCATTTTTATCGACATAGCCCCACTTTTGGTTAACCTTGACCGCAGCAAACCCACAGGAAAAGTCCCGTGCCTTTTCGAATTCTGGTTTTATCACAATTTGACCGGTCTTATCAATAAATCCCTGCTTTTTATCAATCCTGACTGCGGCTAAATCTTCGGAAAAATTTTCCGCCCGTTCAAATCGAGGCTCGATGACTATCTTGCCCTTATTATCAATATATCCGACTTTTTTATCTTTATCGATTCTTACGGCGGCAAGACCGTTGGAAAAACTATTGCCCTGGATGAATTGTGGCTTGATAACCATTTTTCCGGTTAAGTCAATATAACCGACCTTTTTGTCAATTTTTACGGCTGCCAGTCCTTCGGAAAATTTCCCGGCTTTAGCAAATTTCGGTTCGATAACGATTTTGCCTTTCGCATCAGCATAACCCCACTTGCCATTTTGTTTGACCGGGGAATAGGTCGCCGATTCTTTATTCGCTTTTGGTTGACCCCATAAGAACGATGTCAAAACGAGGATACTGATTAAGACTGTAATTGTTCTCTTCATAACTACCTCCTTTATTGATTTCTGCATAATCAAATGTAAATCAGATTAAAGGCTTTGTCAAGAAACAAAAACAATTCGTTTAAACCACAGAGCACAAGGATAAATAGGTAGTTGCAACCGCAGAGATAGCAGAAAAATCAGAGAAAAATTAACCACTGAAAACACTGAAGGCACTGAAATTATAGAATCATCTCTTTTCTGTGTATTCAGTGCCCTCTGTGGTTTAGAATTCTCTTTATGGTGCGGGAGCAGTGAGAGTGAAGATAGTATTACGAATCTCTTCCAGAATCGGTTGTTCTAAATCCAAAAATACCCATTTCACCATTGCCGCATCCACCATTTTACGCAGCTGATTGGCACTAAACCGTTTGGTTAATTTATAAACTTCCCGGCTGAAATTCAAATAAGGCGGATTTTGCCAGGTCGGAATGCCAAATTCACCAAGCACGGTCTTTACTTTAGTCTCCATTTGAACAATTGTCGGAAATTCAGCTTCAATCTGCGAGAACATCATCGGTTTCATTTCCCCGACTCGTTTACTTAAGACATCGCCCGCCAGCTTTTTATCCCATTTCTGGATTCTTCTTAAAGCATTTCTTACCATTTTACACCTCCATTTAAATTAACTGATTACGGCGATTCTTCTTACGATTACAGCGATACTATATTGTTTATCCTTAATCACAGTAATCGTTTCCTTCATCACTGTAATCACGAGATGGATTTTCCATCTCTATTATATTAGACGCAATATTTGTAATTAGGGGACAAAATCTTTCTTTGCTGTCAAAGTCTTACTATTCCTTAATTTTGTAAGTACTTAGCCACAAAGACACAGATTCACTAAGATTATAAAATAATTCTCACCTTTGTGTCCTAGCGCCTTGGTGGCTGAATAATTACTTAATTTCTTTAATAATTAGATTATTTAACCTTAATTTTTTTAACTTTTCTTGTAAGCCGTTGATTTTCCTTCGGAAAGAGTATATTGGCAAGCCATTAGGGGCTAGCCTAAGCCTAGCCCTATGCTACCTCCTATACGGTATAGGGAGCGGTATAGGGGGTAGCCTACGGGCTAGCCCCCTGAGTAGTTTAGTCGGTAGCTTCCTAAGTTGGTTAGGGAGTTGGTTACGGAGCTGGCTGGGGAGTGGGTGAGGAAGTTGGTTAGGAAGCTGGTTGGGGAGTTGGCTATGTGGTAGCCTATGGAGTAGGTTAGGGGGTTGGTTAGGAGGCAACCTGCCGGTTACCTATGGGTTCGCCTTCTTATTTAACGACGAGGAACTTTTTGACCTCGGTTTCAGTTTGTAAGAAGTAAATACCCGGATTTATTCCTTTAATTGATATCACCAGTTCTTTGTCATTGCGAGACTGCGAAGCAGGCGTGGCAATCTCTTTTATCAACTTACCTGAAACGTCGAAGATTCTAAGTCGGGGTTGGGAAACCCCTCCTACAGTGGATAACGGGCAACGGACACGAATCACGGATTTTGCCGGATTGGGACTTATATCAAGTGCCAAACGTTTTGTGTTATGCGTAAAGGAATTTCCAATCCCTGGTCCTGTAGGAGGGTATTTAATTGTCAAAAAATCGTAATTGGTAGCGGCGCTGTAAGTCCAGCCAGTAGCATATATATAACCCTGTCTTCTATCAAGGGCTATACCATATAAAAATTCAGCCGAATTCGAAGGGCTATTGTATCTTGCAACCCATAATTGATTGCCAGAGGAGTCATATTTAATTATTATCGCATCTGAACTCCAGTAGTTATTATTAAGCCCAAAACTATAACCGCCAACATAAATGTTGCCCTGGTCATCGACATCGATATCGTAAGGCTCATCGTCATTTTCGAATCCATCGTATCTTCTTACCCACTCTTCCGTACCAGAAGGGCGATATTTAATTGTAACAATGTCAAAGGCAGGACTAATACCCTGCTGAGTAGCACTTGAACCAGTGACATAAACATTACCTTGATTGTCAAGGATTAGACTATGTCCTTCATCCCACCCTTGTGCTGGACCATCATATCTTTGAATCCATTGCTCCTGACCAACCGTATTATATTTAACCGTTACAATGTCCCAGCGCCAATTTCCCGTAAAAGCATAGCCGCCTGCACCAGTCAAAAAAACATCGCCTTCGGTATTAACTTTAAGTTTATATCCCTGACCGAGTATATTATCACCTGAAGCCCATTGAGCAATTCCTGCCGAATCGTATTTAACTACTAAATATCGAACGCTATCTCTAATTGCTTGATATCCACCAATATAAATATTATTATGGTTATCCAGATCAATACTTACCGTCCAACCGGGAATTGTTTCTCTTATCGCCCATTTTTGAACGCCATTGACATTATATTTAATGGTAATTGGATAAAATGAAGAACCTGACTGACTATAACCGGTTATATAAACATTACCCTTAGCATCACATACTATGTCACTGGCAAAATCTTCAAGGGAACCACGATATCTTCTTATCCATTTAACATCGCCATCTTGGTTATATTTTATGGTTATAATATCAAGTGAACCGGCAGAGTCACTCAAACCTGTTACGTAAACATTACTGCTACAATCGGTGGTGATTGCCAATGCAACATCATTACCATTTGATGTTGAACAATTATATCTTCTCACCCATTCTTCAATTCCGGAAGCATTGTACTTGATTGTACAATAATCAAAATTGGTATTTATTCCTTTACTCTCACCTGTAACATAGATGTAGCCGTTACTATCCAGTGCTAGATTGAAAGAAATATCGCTGTCGTTAGCTTGACCATTATATGTAGCAATCCAGCATTGAGAACATACATAGCCACCAATCATAAGTATAAAAATAATTATCTTCATATTGGTTTGTCAGGAAGAGGACAACGGAGTCCTTCTTCCTGACATTAATCAATATTTAATGATTAGGCTCTTGTAGAATCATATCTTCAATTCGTGGAGGTTCGGGACGGTTAAGTTCTAAATCGGCATCTCTTCTTCGATAAATATTGTCGTAAAGCAAGGGTGGAGACCAATCCGAATACCACCAGTAACCTTGTTCATCCTGTCTTTTGGCGTAAAAACAATAAAGCGCATACTCACCAGCTTCAATAGGATCACCAGGAGGAAGCACGGATTCGTCTGCAAAACGAGCTCTATTAAAATATGGAGGGTGATTGTTATGGCCGCCATCTGGACCAGTATACCCTGCAATCACAAATGCGCCACCATAAGCTTTATAACACCGCACAGTGCACCGATCAGCTGCTTCATAACCTCCATCCCTAAGGCAATAGATAAGACATCCATAAATATCCTGATCCGAGTCTTGGTTAGAGGTTTGGGCTTCTCCAATTAGTACAGGAAACAATATGATACATAGGCAAAGAAGGGCTTTTAGACTTTTCATTTTATTCACCTCCTTTCTATTTTAGGATTTTTTCTGTTTCTGTCAATAGACGTAGGCAGAAAAATAAAGATTCTGAAAGGTTTCGTTGCAGCTTTCTGAAACCTTTCGCTTATAAAACCGGTTCTGTCCGCCAACAGGTCGTCATTCGTTTTAGAACCGGAAAGATAATTTTTAAAAGTTGCCATCTCTTCCTTGAAAAGAACTTCTAAATATTCGACATTTTTCGAATCCCCTGTCTTTTGCATGAAAGAATACCTCTTCTTACTAATTTTAACGAACCTTTTCATTGCCTGATTCACCAGAATAATATAAAGCAAACATCATTCCAGAAATTACTGCCTTATAAGTCTTTAAAAAATAAATAGTTGCGAATTGAAGAATAAATGGAATTTGCCGAATGTCTCATAAAATGAGACACTAAAATAGTTTTATGCCAAATTATTTCTGTTAACTCAATAATAAAACAAAACTTATAAAAGTCTCAGTTTAAGAGACGATTGCAAAACGGTGTTTTCAATTTAAGTAATCCTATATTAATATCTTAAGGTAAAAAATGTCTCATTATTTGAGACATTTAAAATCGATTTGGGTCGAGGCTTATCTTTAGTAACTATTGAATTGTTAACCGACAGGAACAGAATGGCGGAAAGGAGAGTCAGATACTTTGACGTCAGATATCAAGAAAATCTGCTATTGGGACTAAATTTGCTGATAATTTGCTACTTGGCTTATTTAACAACAAGAAACTTTTTAACCTCGGTTCCAAGTTGCAAGAAATAGATACCTGGGTTTATTCCTTTCAGAGATATTTTTGTTTCCCTTATTCCGTCATTGCGAGACGAAACCGAAGCAGCCTCTTTTATCAACTTTCCAGAAACATCAAAAATCTTAAGCGTTGGGCGTGATGCGTTAGGCGTAAGGTTTGCCCACGGTACACGGACACGAACCACGGATTTTGCCGGATTTGGATAAATTTCTGGCGTCTTGCGTGTAGCGTCAAGCGTAGTGCGTTCTTCTACAATCCCAAGACCACTGGAATACCAGACATCGTTTCTAAAACGTCCTCCAAGTACCCAAATCTTATTATTGAAAACTACCGACGTATGAGCCCACCTCTCTAACCATCCTGCTGAATCGGTAGCACAAGTCCAGTTTATACCGTCAATAGAATACCACACATCGTTTTTAAATCCATAGTTACTTAAACCTCCAAGCACCCAAATCTTATTATCAAAAGCAACCGAAGTAAGAGCCTCTCTGCCTAACCATCCAGCTGAGTCAGTAGCACAAATCCAGTTTACCCCATCGGTTGAATACCAGACATCGTCTTTAAAATAGAGTCCTCCAAGTATCCATATCTTATCATCAAAGACAACTGATTTATGCCATACCCTTCTTGACCATCCAGCCGAATCAGTTGCTAATGTCCAATTAACGCCGTCGGCAGACCACCAAATATCGCTCCTATCATTACCTCCGAGTACCCACATCTTGTTATCGAAGACAACCGAAGCGTGGAAACACCTTTCTGACCAATTTGCTGAGTCATCGGCACAAGTCCAGTTTACACCATCTGAAGAATACCAGACATCGTTTCTAAGTCTTAGATTATCACTGCCTCCTAATACCCAAATTTTAGCGTCGAAAACAACCGCTGTATGCCCTGACCTTCTTGACCATCCAGCCGAATCAGTTGCACATGCCCAACTTACGCCGTCGGTAGAATACCAAACATCATTCCAAAACCGGCTGGAAGTTGAATGTCCTCCGAGTACCCAGATTTTATTATCAAAGACAACGGATGCATGAAAATCCCTAGGCGACCATTCGGCTGAATTGGTTGCACAAATCCATTCCATTTGGGCGAATGAGAAAACAGGGAGTAGGGTACAGAGAGCAGTGAGGAGTAGTAAGATATTAATCAGCCGATGCCAAGAGAGATTCTTCGCTTCGCTCAGAATGACACGAAGCCGAAAAATAAAAATTCTTTTCATAACCCTCCTTGTAATTGTTTCATTGAAATGTCGTTTCTTCATTTTCCGCAGACTAAGGACTATGGTCACGAAGCACGCTTATTCCAACTTCACTATCTTCTTAATTTCCTGAATTCTTTCAGTTTCTAACCGACAGAAATAAATTCCAGTCGGAAGAATTTGACCAGAGTTATCTTTTCCATCCCATTGGACATAATGGAAACCGGCGGTCAGTTTGCCATTAAATAAAATCTTAACTTCTCGTCCTGAGCTGTTGTAGATACTTAGTTTTGCGATTGTTGTCATAGGCAGAGAATAAGCGATTATGGTTTTTGCTTTAAACGGATTGGGTTGATTTTGAAGCAAGGATAGCTGGGAACTCAAGTCCCTTTTATTGTCTTCGACATTATCATTTGGCAGTGAGTTAATTATCGGGCTTTCATTAAACACGATTGAACGGATTCGTATCGGATTTGGTATTCCCGGTGTATTTATTTGGTAGAATACTTTGGCTAATTCTACACTGCCGTGCAAAGAGCGAACTCCGGCAAGGGCAATTTTGATTATTTTTTTGTCTACACCCCAAGCGAAAAGATAATCCAAAGTTGAATCGCCTAAAGTTACGTTTTTGATTGTGATTTCTTCGGCGACATAATCTAAAATAATATCCGCCGAAATGACATCGTTTAAATCATAAACTTTTATCGGAAAAACAAATAGTCCGGATTCAGGTTTGTCCTGAGTTTCGTTCTTTTCTTTTTCCGACGAATTACCGAAGTAAACCGAATTAAGAGCCAGCCCTTTCAGTTCAGGCGAAGTAGGTTGTGAATTCCAATTACCACTAACATCACCGTAAAGGATTGCTCGGTAATCCTGGTTTAGTTGATTAACAAGAAGCGGAGCGTAGGTTCGAGTTGGTGGACGAAATACCCAATCAAAAGTATCGCTGCCCGACTCGTAGCCAACCGGAAAATGGTTTCTCATACCGACCGCATATTGTAAAACTAAAGCCGCATCATAAGAAGAAATTATTTCGTTTCCACTCACGTCTGCCGCAATTTGTTGTAATGAATCGAGGGGAATGATATTTACACCATACTCAAGAATTAATCCTGCATCATAAACGCCTACTGCCGTTTGGCGTTGTTGATTTTTCTTTTGCGGCGTGACGTTATAAACCAATGAGTCGAATAGATTGGTGAAATGATAATAGCCAGAGCTATCGGTTAAGGTGGTATCGGTGCGTGCGCCCGATAAGACAATTTTTGTGCTTTCAATGGGATTTTGATTAGAATAATACTTTACTTTTCCAGAAATCGTTCGACGGGCTCGAACTGTAACCGAACTAATAAGACTGTTATTAAATGGATTGGCATCACCAGTAAGAGAGGTCGTACATTTAGTGGCATAAGTGCCCTTTTGCAATGCTGCCCAAGGCGTAAAACCGACAATGGTCGAATCGCCTGGATTCAGATTATTAACATTTTGGGTGTTATTATAAAATGTGCCGATGCGGAATGTAACTGGAAAAGAAGCCTGAATCGTGCCAAAATTCTTTACTTTTGCTTTTGGGGTAATAACCGAACCCGAATCAATTATCCCGGACGGCGCCATAATTAGCTTCACGCCGGCGTCGCGGACTAAAACTGTAAATGAACCCGCCAGCGTATCATTGTTATGATTTACATCCCCGGATAAATAGGTGCTGCAACGAGTAACATAAAGACCCCGGCTTGGGGTCCAGGCAGGAAAGTTCACGGTGTCTTCAACCATAGCTCCGAGCGTTTTGTTTCGACTCTGATTGTAAACAGTGCTGATTTTGAAGGTGACGGTAAGGGTAGCTGTACTGGAACCATAGTTCTTTACTTTTGCCCGCGGATAGATGGGACCGGTCGAATCAATTATGCCCGAAGGTAGAACGATTTGAACCACACCGGCATCGGGTGAACCACCGTAAACCATTGCCGTTTCTTCGTAAGGAAAATAGTTATGAGCAGTCACCGTAACCTGTAAGGCTCCGTTGTGTTGCGGCGTGAAATTTAGCGTTACTAAACCGGAGCCATCCGTATAACCATATGTGTAAACTGTACTATCCATCATCACGCAAACTAAAGCATTGCTGACCGGTATGCCCTGATACCTGACTTGAACCGGAAAAGTGGTGGGTTGAAATAAAACTAAAGAGTCATAACTAACGGTCATTGGTTTCGGTTTTTGAGTCCAGACATTAAGTTCTGGATCGCCCAAGAGGTTCCATTCCATATATCGGAGCGGGTCGGGTAACACCGAATCCATTATGAATTTTGCCCGTTTTGCCGCCACGCCCAAGGGGAGAGTACTTTCTTGAAAAAGTGCCTGGAAAAATCCCTTGGTGACCAGACTTCGGTATTGGGAAACCAGGTTGCTACTACCGGTAGTGCCAAAAAAACCGACCGCACCCTTTGGGTTTTGAATGGTGCCGGCACGGAGAAAAGCATCGCCCACCATACTTTCTCCCGGTGCCAAGCTAATGGTTGCACAAGTTCCTGATACGACAATCGGTAATTTATAGCCATTGTCGGTATTATAAGGATTAACCGTGAAGGGTGACCACCAATAATTGGTTGATTGTCCTCGGAATACAACAAAAGCTCGACCATCATTAATGGCATTGATGACACTATCTTGATTATCACCACTGGTAGAGAGAAAACTATCAATGTGGGTGTAGCCGGCGGTTAACCAAAGATTGCGGACGTAACGACAATCGGGTTGATAATAGGGGTCAGGTGGATTATCTTCTCGAACAATTGTAGTGCCTTTTAAAAACCAGAGAGAGTCGTTGGTCGTTGCACACTTTTCATAGCCAATCGTTTTTGCAACCATTACACTACATTGGGCTAAAGTTGCACAATGAAACCGTCCGATGCAAAGCTCGATTTGGTAAGTGCCACCACCAATGTCGGCATAGTAGTCATCATAGGCATCTTGGTAGGCAGGCAGGACGTTTGGACTACCGACCAAAAGGATATATTCGGGTCTTGGGTTCCAGGTGCAATAGGCATTGTAAATAAACGATTTGATTTCGCTCACTGTATTACCGGTTTGGGATAAGGGCACACACTTTGCCTGAATTCCCTTTTTGGTTTTCCAGTCCACTAAAGGTTTTATTGCTGAAACATAAGAATCGTGCGCGATAACCAGATATTTTGCGCCGGTCTGAGCAAAAGAAAGATTAATTAGCAATATGAGAATGATAAGGAGAAATTTCAGTTTCGGCAATGCCACCTCCGATAAAGGTTTAATTTAAACTAAGTAAATTATGTTAGTCTTAAATTTAATTCGTGTCAAGCAGATTATCTGCACTTACCTACAATTCCTGGCTTAATTAGAGCTGTGCAAGAATCCTTATTGACATTGTGTTATGCGAACATCAGTAGAGGGAATCGCCGCTACAATCGAAGGTTGCAGGGCAATCTTTAATTACTAAACCGTAATAAGATTGCTTTTCCGCATTCGCTCCTCAGCAATGAAATCGGATTATTTTACTAACATTTTATTACTTTAATTCGTATTTATCTATAGTTTTAAAAGCTTTTATTCTAATTTCACTATCTTTTTTATTTCCTGTATTCCTTCGGTTTCTAAGCGACAGAAATAAATCCCAGCCGGAAGAGTTTTGCCAAAATTATCTTTTCCATCCCATACCGTATTGTGATAACCTTGAGTTCTGGTTTCGGAAATTAGAGTCATAAGAAGAATACCAGAAGAAGAATAAATCTTCAGATTTATTTTACTGGTTCGAGATAACCCGAATCTTATAGTAGTCCGCAAAGCAAAAGGATTGGGTTTTCCGGAATAAAGAATGAATGATTTTGGAACCTTTAGATTGACGACTTCATTTTCTTTGATTCCAGGTACCAGACCAATCGCATAGAGTCTGCCATCGTCCGAACCAATATAAATCGTGCCGTCCGCACCAATTGCCGGTGATGACCGAACCGCATTGCCGGTAATTCTTATCCAGGCTAAGGTTCCATCCTGGTTTATTGCATAAATATTGCCATCATCCGAACCAATATAAATTATACCATTGGCGCTGATTGAAGGTGAGGAGCGGATTTTACCCTGGGTTTGAAAACGCCAGATTAAATTCGCCTGGTTGCCGGCGTCTTCAAGTACATAAACATAACCATCACAAGAACCGAAATAGATTCTACCGGCGGTGTCAATTGCAGCCGATGATATTATACTGTCACTAGTCTGGTAACTCCATTTTACCACCCCATACCTATCAACCGCATAAAGTTTTCCATTACAGCAACCGATGTAAATTGTGCCATCCCAACCGATGGCTGGTGAAGACAATAGAGCATCGGGTAATATGATTTCCCATGTTCTTGTGCCATTAGGATTTATCGCATAGAGCGTACCTTGATTCGAGCCCATATAAATTGTTCCATTGGACGAAGTTATCGCCGGAGAAGAATTAACCGCTGTACCAACGTTATAGCGCCATTTTAGCGTCCCATAAGCATTGAAAGCATAAAGATAACCATCACTTGAACCAACAAAAATAATTCCATTGGCATCGATAACCGGAGAAGATAAAATTGAACCACCGGTACTATATGTCCATAGATGTTCGGAAAGATTAAACGGAAAAGCAACAAGTTGACCTTCGGCGTTGCCAATATATATTGTACTGTCGGTTGCGATGGCTGGAGTGGATTGGCTTCCTTCACCCAGGTGATTTTGCCAGCGTTTCGTACCGTCGGATTTTATCGCATAAAAGGTATCGTTTTCCGATGAGAAATAAATAGTCGAATCCGAAGCGACAATCGGTGAAGATGTTATTGGTTGATTTGTGCTATAATACCATCTGACATTGGACGTTTGAGAGCCTAAAAATGGACATTGCGCCGTATGCTGAAGGTTATAGCGAAACATCGGGTATTGATAAGAAGCCAGTTGAATATGAGAATAAATAGTAAAATTATCGTCGCTTTCATCTTCGGTGACGACTCGATTGATAGTATCAATTACCTGAACTTTGACTCGACAAAACGAAGAGTTAAGACGAGGCGTAGTCCCTATATAATACGATTGTGAGGGTGGAACATTTTGAGCAATTGTATCTGGGTAAGTGTGACCAGCGTTTCTTGATAACAATAATCTAAATTTAGAAAAACCGGTTCCTGCAGTATACCACCATATATCAAGATCGCTTCCTCCTGCAAATAATTCACCGCCATTAGGAAATTCGATATATACCGGAGTTGCAATAGTGAAATTGGCATCACTTGCATCTTGACGAATGACTAATCCATTAGAATCCAAAGCCTGAACTTTAACCCGACATATAGTCGTGCTGAATTCCGGCACTTGCCAGAGAAAGGTAGTTTCGGTCGGAGGGATATTATATGCGATTGTGTCATAATAAGTGAGACCGAAATAAGTTGAGAATAATAAACGATAGCAAGCAAAGTTTGAACCGATCGTCTGCCAATGGATTGTATAGTCATTTCCGCCCACCAAAATCTCACCACCATTAGGAGATACGAGATTAGTTACTCCTCGTGAAAACCAGACATCGTTTCTACGACCAACTTCATCAATACCGCCGAGAACCCAGATTTTATCATCAAAAACAACTGAAGTATGGTAAGCCCTTTCTGACCAAGGCGCAACATTGGTTGCATGAAGCCAAGTATCACCAGTTGAAGAATACCACACTTCATTAAGATAATCATATCCTCCAATCACCCACATTTTATTATTGAAGACAACGGAAGTAGGACCATCTCGATTCCAGACAGCATTATCGGTTGCTAATGTCCATTGTACTCCATCAGTAGAATACCAGACATCGCCAAGCTGGTATAAGTAATTTGTTCCTCCCAGTATCCACATTTTGTTGTTAAAAACTAACGATGTGTGGTCATATCGTGCAGGCCATTCGGCCGAATCAGTGGCACATATCCAATTTACACCGTCTGATGAAAACCAGACGTCATTCAGATTATTACCATTATAACCACCAAGTATCCAGATTTTATTATCAAAGACAACCGAGGTGAAATAACATCGTGCCGACCATTCGGCAGCGGCGGTTGCCTGGGTCCAGTTAACACCGTCTTCTGAATACCAGACGTCATTACGCAATGAACCACTATATCCGCCAATTACCCATATTTTATTGTCAAAGACAACCGAAGTGTGTCCCATTCTTCCTGCCCATGGTGCCGAAGCAGTTGCCTCTGTCCAATTAATTCCGTCTTCCGAATACCAGACATCGTTTCTTCTCGTTGAATTAAACCCCCCGATAACCCACATCTTGTTATCAAAGACTACCGAAGTATGGTAACCTCTGGCATGCCATTGGGCTGAATCGGTTGCAATAGTCCAATCCATTTCTTGGGCAAATAAGGGAAAGAAAATTGATAAAATCGAAACAAGCAGCAGAAGCGAAGAACTTTTAAAATTCCCCATCTTTTCCTCCTTTTGACTCTTTTAATCGAGTCAACTTGGGATTGTCTAAAGCACAATCCGAAAAGTTATTATTAAGGGTCTCTCTTCTGGGAACTTATCGAAATACTATTTAATTATACCAGTTGGGACATTTTAACTATAGAAATAATTTTGTCAAGGATTTTTTGATACTAACCGCAGCGAACACAGATTTTTATCCGCCCCCGTTAGACGTAAGATGATACGCGTATCGGTTAATGTCCAGCGTCTTACGGTTTCCCTACATCTTTGTGGATTTATCTTTTTATTTTGTCCAAATTATCCCGTGCTGGTTTGAAATTTGGGTTAATTTGCAGGCAGGTCTGCCATTCTCTAATGGCATCATTGTTTAAGCCTTTTTTTGCATAACATTCGCCCAGCAGATTCCGAGCCTGGAGATTATTGGGAGCAATTGCGACGGCTTCTCGGAGAAACTTTATCGCATCATTAAGACGATTTTCTTTGGAATAAAACAGTCCCAAATTGTAACGACTGACCAGGTCTTTTGAGTCGATTTCCGCTGCCCGCAGGAATTGTTTTTCGGCAAGGTTAGCCTGGTTAGTTTGTAAATAGGCGAAACCCAGATTTAAGAGAACTTTCGTATCATTTGGTTCGAGTTTAACCAGCGCATTCAATTCTTCGATTGCCTGAGACCAATAGTTATGAGTCAATAAAAAATCTAAATATTTGTATCTTGAGTTCTTCGGGTCAAATCGAATTGCTTTTTGATAATAAGCCATCACCGAATCGAATTGAGAACTTTTTTCGTAAATTGTTACCAGCAACAAGTAAGCATTGATCGAAGTCGTATCAAGAGCTAATGCCGATTTTGCTAAGGCAATTGATTTATTGAGATTATTCTTATGGAATTCTTCTTGAGCCTCACTTAAAAATTCATTCTTGCGGAATGTGGTATCGCTAACATTGTATTTAAGCTGTTCAAGGAAGGATAGTGCTGTCTTATTTTGCGGGTCGAGTTTAACCACTTTTTTAAATTCGCGATAAGCCTCATCGACCTGTCCTTTCAAGTATAAATTGCGGGCGAGTTCGGAATGAGCATAGATTGAGTTCGGGTCAATTTCGATGGCTAAGCGATATTTTTCAATCGCCTGGTCAGTCTGTCCTAAAAGCGAGTAATTATAAGCCGCGGTAATTACGGCTTGGATTTCACGGCAGCCCAGTTTAATCGCTTTCTCGATTTCAATGTTAGCACATTCCCGTTCCCGGCTGATGGTGAAGTAATCACCTAAAAGATACTTGGAGTAGGCTTGCGGCGAACAGGCAGCTGCTTCAGTTAAACTCGGAATTTGATTTCGGAAGAGAATTAATAAGATTAGCATATAAGCGAAATTAATTAGATGCGAGAATCGGATTAGTTTTGAGATAATAAAAATTAAGAAGATTAAAGCGGCAATGACAACCGTAGTTATTAATATCGATGAAAAAGCGATAGAACTTTTTACCAGGAAGGGAAAGCAGAAAATTCCAGCAATCCAGGCAAAGCTAAAGATTAACCTTAAGCGGCGATTATTAGTGAAGACGAGATAATTTTGTAAAATCAGCAAGATTGCAATAGCAACCGCGAGTTTGGTGCTGAATATTTGACTAATATTCTCACGGGCAAAAAGCGAAAATCCTAAAAAGATATAAGAAAGATTCAATAATGATTCTAAGAAAGGGTCTAAGAAAAAGAGTTTTTTATTTTGCTCGGGAAATATATATCGAATAAGACTTAACGAAATAAGAACCAGAATTACGACAAATGAGCCAAAACCAACGACTGCCGAGTATGAAAGGGCAAGAAAAGCAAGGATTAATAAGATAAAAGTATCGGTTTTGGCGCGGTCGATTTCATTACTGCGATAGGACTTTAAAATATGGTTGAGACCGGATATTATCAAAACGGCTAATAAAAGGGTAATTGGAACCACGATATCAAATGGGTGTTGAATACTGAATTTAGCGGAATGATAAAATACGGTAAGTCCGAATAGAATTCCGATGATGTAATAAATCGAAGATATTAAACTATTGATGTTAAAAATACTGGAACGTACGCGTTGGAACAAATTTTTGGTAAATAATCGACTCCATAATAGCAATAATAGCGAAAGCAAAATAAGGTCATTATTAGCAATCGAATAGGTCAGTCGGAAAAAGGGATTTCGGACAATCGTTCCTTCACCTAAGTATAACTCGGTGGCATTAGGTAACCTGGTCCAAACTAATTTCCAGAGGTTGAAGATATTGTAAGGAAGCGTATAAAAGGCAATTGAAACTAAGTAGATTACTAATACCGAAAAAACCGCCCGATTAAATCTTCGGGATTTAATATAGACATAGATAAACGAAAGCGCGCAAGCGATAACTGTCTCCAATCGAATACCAATCGTTGTCCCCGGTAAGGTAATGAAAGGATTAAAGAAATTAAGATAGGCATACAATAGAGATTTATGTTCCAATAAGGGCAAATAGCCGATTGCGGATTTGACTCGTCCGGAAATAATATCGAATAAAGGTGGGGTCAAAGTGAAAAGCCAGGCGAATAACATAAGTTTGGTCACTTTTTCGATTCGTTCCTTCGAGAAGAAGGAAAGAATGATGCTTAGGGCTAATAATGGGTTAATGAAGGCAAGCGTATATTGTAAGATATAGGCGATTGGGAAAGGTACCGGAATCCTGCCGGAAAATGATTCAAAGAAATTACGAATGTAAACAATCGCTAAAAAAACCGCAATCCACTGCCAGAAGTTAATCGGATAGTTTTCTAAATAAGTAATAATCCGGGAGGAAAAATTGGTTAAGTTAATTTTATCCTTTTTCGTCGTATTCATTTATTCTTGCTAAAAATCGTTACCCTGATATTACGATTATTCCTGCTTACGTCAAGAATATTTTACGTTAATGTCATTGAAAGCAAAATGTCCATTTTAATTCCAATTCTTACTGTCGATTCATTGTGAATCTATCAGGCAGTTTCTTAAATTCTTCGAAGTTTTTCTGCCATTTCTTTATTGAAAATAAACATAAAATTACCTCTTATAAGGTTAGTTATAACTAACCTTTTAGTAAAGCCAAAATTTCTCCTAAGTCGAGCATCGTTAAACGCTTACCGTAATTTCGGGCTTGGGAGGGGGTATCACCTAGGGGGCGGCTCCCTAAGCGGCTTCGGAAGTAGCTTCCTAAGTCGCCTCTTAGGTCGCTTCCTAAGTTGCTTCGGAGGTTGGTTCCGGAGCAGGCTCAGGGGCTGGTTCGGAGGCGGGCTCAGGAGCAGGTTCAGGGGTTGGTTCGGGAGCGGGCTCGGGGGTTGGCTCCGGGGCTGCCCCCTAAGCCGCCTCGGGGGTCGGCTCGGGGGCTGGTTCCTATAAATCAAAAATTCTAATTTCTAAGTCCGAAACAAATTCCAAGTACCAAAGTCCGAAAAAATTAATGGTTTAATTAAGAGTTATTTGTGGGATATTTTTAGATATAGATTGGAAGCAAGCCATCCAAATTTAACTTCCCTATATTTTAAAGGAGAGGCAGCCCAATCCGTGAGGTATCTTTATGTCCCTATTCACCATATGAATCACTTTACTCTGCTTCCGTTTCTTGTTTATTTTCCAAATAGACAGAGATAGCCATACTTGTCCCATCAAGTAATGAACTGATTCTTGCCATAACCTCTGATAAATTTCTGAGGTTAATATGGCTTAAACTGGGAAGTGATCGATTACCGTTCTTATCTGTAGGGTATCGAAAAGCCATTGATGTGGGGTCTTTCTCTGAGAATTGATGGATACATTCTTCTACTGCGTCTAAATCTTCAGCTGGACCTTCAGGCCATACTTTTTCTAAGATTCTCCTGCAATGTTTCCACAGTTCATCAATCTTGTGATGTTTTGGAAATTTTTTGGGATTGTCAATCAGTTGATTACCATCTCGAATAAGTTCCTTCAATCGGAGTTCAATATACTGCCGATATAAAAATACTATAGGGTAAACAAGAAAATCTTGATAGGAGCGACTCTCCTTCATATGTTCGACCAACAAATCACCTGCACGTTTGTATCCCTCTGAATATAAAGTCCAATCATCATGCAAGTAATTCAAACAGGCATTATGCCACCAGTCCACATCTGCCTTAAATAATTGGTCACCTTTTCTTGGCCAAGGAATGGAATTGCTAATCATTTTGCCACTTCTTTATCCTTGGATGCGATTTATATAACTTACTCATATCCGCAATTCGCTTTTTGTTGCAAAATTGGGGTTCAGCCGAACTTCGGACATCCTACAGATTGGGGGTATAGAAGAACCACAGAATTGTTTGACATTCAAGAATGTTTCTTGAGACATATCTCATATTTCCGAGCTGTTATTGAGAAGGTTATTTTCTCAACCCGACTTGAATCCTCATTCGAATTTATCATTAATTCAATTTACTAAAAAGGGGAATTAAGTCAATAGGTTTGTAAAGTGATTACGGCAATAAAAAGTTACGATTACAGCGATTACTTGTAAGATTACATAGACCAAAAAAAAGCATCATTGACAATTTGAATCTAAAAGTTAAACTGTCGACGTAAACCGGTTCGAAAAATTAGCTTAATATTAACATGAAAAAGTATCTTACACTTTTCATTATTATAATCTTCAAACTTGCCTTATCCGATACTACTGAGGTATCGGGAAACGTATCGGGTATTTGGGCAATTTCTGGTAGCCCTTATGCCGTAGTTGGTGAAATAACTGTACCGGCAGGGGAGACTTTAGACATTGAGCCGGGTGTTGAGGTGCGGTTTCGGGGAAGTTATCATTTCATCGTCAACGGCTGGCTCAAGGCAATTGGCTCGCAGACTGATTCAATTATTTTTACCCGTGACCAACCGATTGAAGAACATAAATGGAAAGGCATCCGATTCGTGGATGCTTCGCCAGCTAGTGGTCTTGCTTTCTGCCGTATCGAGTATGTGAAGAATGATGGTGCCTATCCAGAAGTTCGAGGCGGTGCCGTTTATTGTGAGAACTCATCACCGATAATATCTCATTGTGCTCTTGGTCACAATTACTCTCATAACGCTAATTACAACGGAGGCGGTGGTGGTGTGTTTGTTGAAGAAGGTTCTCCAGTAGTTGAGTACTGTCACATCTTTGATAATTATGTCGATTCGGGTGGCGGTATTTGTACGCTTGAGGCAGGTACGGCAGTATTGAAAAATAATGTGATTGAGGACAATACTGTTCTGTACGCAGGTGGCGGTATGTATCTGGGGGTTCGTTCGGCACCGGTTGCAATCGGCAATATCATCCGTCGCAATAGTTGTATTGGTGGTTGGGGTGGTGGTGGAATTAACTTATGGAACTGGTATGCGATAGCACAAGTCAGCAAGACGATTTTCAATAATCTGATTTATCATAATTCGGCATCGGATGCGGGCGGCGGCATCTATACCCGGTACGATCTTTCCTTTATCTATAATAATACAATCGTTGAAAATACGGCGAGTCGGGGCGGGGGTATTTATGTACTTAATGAAGGCCAATTCTTACCCGATGTGCGTAATTGCATCTTATGGGATAACACTGCGAGCAGTGGTTCGGCAATCTATCTTGACCAAGCTAATAACTCCCAGATTAATATCACCTGGAGCGATATTGAAAACGGTTGGTCTGGGACTGGTAATTTTGATTCAATACCTATTTTTGAGGATACGGTTTGGTTTCGACTGGCTAATCAATCACGCTGTGTCGATGCCGGCACCAGTGACAATACGCCGGTTGAGGACTTTGAGGAAAATGGTCGTTTCGATGACCCAAGTATGCCTAACCGAGGTTCAGGTACATATACTTTCTACGATGTGGGCTGGGACGAGTATGTTATTACGAGTATTGAAGAGCGACCTGAGTTATTGGTCCAGCCGCAAACAATATTTATGAGTATGAGAAATAACTTTTGTCTACCCTTAGGTAGTATTATATTTGATATTTTGGGCAGAGCTATTCTTCGACCTAACCAGAATTTAAAACAACTGAGTCCAGGAGTTTATTTTATCAAATTACCTGACTCCAATAGTCACCGAATCCAAAAACTAATTATTCTTCACTAAACGGTTTTGAGTTAATATTTCGATATCTTTTTCGAAATGGAATAATTTCGGCAATTAATTTTTAGTATGTAAATTCCTTTTGGCACCGATTTTCCTTTATTATCTGTACCATTCCAGGTAGTTTTAATAGAATTTTTTGGAATCGCAAGATTTTTAATTAGTTTTCCAGTCAAATCGTAGATTACTAGTTCAGAATGTTCAGTATTTAATCTTTCATCTTGAAAATTCAATCTGATATCGATTTTGTTATGAAAAGGATTAGGTGAAAGCTCTAAGGTTATTGAAGATAAGGTCTTGGTTGTTTTGTATTCGGTAATTGCCGAACCACCTTGATAAGCTCGGACATCAGTGCCGACACCGCAAACCACCATTGTCCCACCTTGCCCTATGGCTGGACCGCCGATATTCACATTTGGGATGGGTGTTGACCAGCGTAAAGAAAGGTCGGGATTGAATGAATATAACGCTCCGTTACTGAAACAACCATTGGTAACAAAAACGATGCCAGTACTATCAATTGCCATCCGGGGTTGAGAAGGGAACTCAAGAAGAATTATTTCGGAACTATCAATGACCGAACCGTTCCTGGAATCAATTCTAATGACCCGATTGGATTGGGAATAACTGTAAACGCTGCCATCCGGTCCCACTCCAAATGAAGAAAATGGCACATAACCCAAAGGAACCCGCCACTTTTCGACTAAAGCAGTATCAATGTCTTGATAGGCAACGAGATAATCGGTAATGGTGTTATTCTGGGTTCGGGTGGCATATACCGTCCCATCGGGTCCGACAAAAGGAGCGACCTGCTGAACCAATCCCCCTAAACCCGGACTGGAATATAAGCGAGTTCCAGTGGTTAAGGAATAGGCAGAAATCCTTGGTCCTTGACCACTTGCTTCCCATGCATAACCAATATTGTTCATAACTGCAACTTCAGTGCCATTGGAGGTTGGGCTATAGCGAGGTGTAGTCCAAACTGTAGTGCCATCGGTAGCGTCGATTCGACAAATATTGGTAAAGTTGCCGATAATCAAATCGCCATTGGAAGCAAATGATGCGCCTTCGGTGGTTGCTTCGTCAATCAAATCTTCTGAACCCCAGATAACTTCACCATTATTAGCATTTAAGGCGTAAAGATAAGAAGCATTAGTATTTCCAGAACGGGTTACATAGACTTTACCATCACGGAAAGCAGATACTCGATTTCGCCAGTCAGTCGAAGGAAACTCAACCGGTAAATCTTTGGTCCATAAGGTTTCGCCGGTAGTAAGGTTATGGGCAACAATTCTTGTGCCATGCAAAACATCACCGATGTCGTCAATTCGATCCATCGCGACTATATTACCTTCGATTACCGCAGGACGAGCGATAACCGCAGGTAAACCGCCTTGCCATAAGAGCGTTGGGTCAGTTGGTCCAAGTTCGGTTGATAAACCATAGCGACCGGTTTTCCCCCCGGTTCCAACTGTCCAATCATCGGCAAAAAGTGACAGGGGAAAAATTACCAGCAAGGATAAAATAAGTTTGATTTTCAAAATTAATCCTTTTTAATTTGGTTTAAGCCAAAGATTTGCAACCTTAGGTTCTTTATTTCTTGGAATCAGTTTAATTGCCTTTTTGGCGCAAGCAGTTCGACAAACGCCGCAGCCAAAGCACTTCATCGGGTCGATATAGACCTTGCCCAGCAAAGAAGAATAAAATTCGGCACCAAATTGGCATTGTTTCATACAGGATTTACAACCATTGCAAATATTCCAATCTATCTGCCCGATATATTCGGCTCGGAAGAAGGTTGGTGTACCATTGTTTTCAATGTAATGGCGATAAGCCATGCAGTCACGGTCACAGTTGCATATACCAATGACGTAAGGAGTAACCGCAGTCCAGATACTGTGAATCAACCCTTCTTTATCAAATGCGCGGAACATTTTCTTTGCTTCGGTTCGGTCTAAAACTTCAAACGAAGAATCAGGAAATTTACCTAACATGCCGGAGCTATCCAATCCTAAGCCAAAACAGTAACGTTTATCTGACTTGCCCGTACTAATGATACGACAGCCACAGGGTACTCGGGTGATGGAATCCACGATATCAATTACAGCTTCGACATCTTCAATCGGCAGAACCTGACCAAAGTGTTCAATTTTCCAAGATTCCATGATTTGGGCTTCGCTCGGGTTTGACTTAAGACTATCTTTTGACTTGGTCGATTTCTCGGATTTTGGCGAAGTGGGTTTTGGTTGCGGTAAAACAAAATACTCAAAGAATTTATTTATCCATTCGACCCGTGAGTTTACCTTTACGACTTTCTTCTGTTTGGGCGAAAGTTCGGCATGGAGTAACTCCTGGGAATAGTTTTTCATTTGGAGATACCATTTTTTACCTTCGCCATGTTTGGTACAAAATTCACACATTTTAAGCCTCTTTTTTATTGATACATTATTGATTAATGAGATATCTCTTTGCCATGATTGCAGCAAGTGCGCCGTCGCCAACCGAAGTGGAAATTTGGCGTAAAGTTTTCTTTCGAACATCACCCGCAGCGAAAATTCCGGGAATATTGGTCTCAAGATTTTCATTGGTAGTTATATAACCTTCTTCATCCAGATTCACCATTCCTTTAAGGAAATCAGTATTGGGGATTGCTCCAACATAGATAAATAAACCATCGAGTTTTAGCTCGTTGTCTTTATTGGTATTCCGGTCGGATATGGTTATGCTTTCAATTTTTTGCTGCCCTTTGATTTCCTTGATAATTGTGTTTAGCATGACCTCTATATTTTTAGTCGCAAGAACTTTATCCTGAATACTACGGGCAGCCCGGAATTGGTCACGGCGATGAATGAGATAAACCTTTTGAGCCAATTTACTTAAGTAAATCGCTTCGCTTAAAGCTGAATCGCCGCCACCCACCACGCCAACAACCCGATTGCGATATAATGGACCATCACAGACCGCACAGTAAGATACCCCTTTGCCAAGCAATTCAATTTCACCGGGAACACCGAGTTCTTTGAATTTTGAACCAGTAGCAATGATGACTGCTTTTGTTTGGTATTCTTGCTTTTTAGTTTTGATTATTTTTTCTTTGTCTTTAATCTGTAGGCTTTCTGCACCTTCGATTGCCATTTCGACGCCGAATTTTTTTGCCTGTTCAACCATTCGTTCAATTAGGGTAACACCATCGATACCTTCCGGAAATCCCGGATAATTTTCAATCAATGAGGTTTTTGAAACCTGTCCACCAATTGTACTCTTTTCCAATAGTAAAGTATTAAGTCCAGCCCGGGTACTGTATAGTCCTGCAGTTAGTCCAGCTGGACCACCGCCAACAATGATAACATCATATTTTATTGCTGGCATGAGAGTATTATTATTTACTTATAAGTTGGTATTTATCTTAAAAGTATCGTTTTTCTTATACCATTAAACTGTTGGTCATTTGACTTTAATCGGTAGAAATAAATACCCGCTGGAAGTTTTTTATTTTGCTCGTCTTTACCGTTCCAAGTTATCGTGTAATTTCCAGTTTTTTGCGAACTGTTTACTAAAGTTTTAATGCATCTGCCAGAAGCGTCAAAAATCCTTAAGGTAACTTTAGTTTCACTTGGTAAAGAATACCGAATTGCTGTCTGGCTCAAAAATGGATTGGGGAAGTTTTGATATAATACGAATTGTTTTAGTAGCTCAGATTTATCAGCCGCGATTCCAACTTCTGGGCTCTGGATTAATCTCACCATCCAGTCATGGGTAGTCCAGAGTCGGAAGGTATCTGCATTTGATGACCAGTAAGAGCGATAATCACGAGGCATATTGGCATCGGAACCGACACCCATTGCCGGCGAACCATCGGACCAATGCATTACTAACCAAATATTATTGTTGTCCACTCTTGTGACATTCAAATCAAATTCAATCCACCCAGGTGCGGTTGGTGTGTAAACGTTTTCGACTCGCGCGATAGGAGTTGCGGTGTCTGGTCGCCCAGAAGCATCCTTACATAATAGAACGTAATCGAATGGTGTATTTGCCATATTGACGTAGATTCTGCCACCTCGAAGTGAAAAGGGCGGAGTAAGAGTTGGGGTGAACCGGACAAAGAATTTATCATTATTATGTGCCCCTACCATATAGAACGCTTCCCAAGTTCCATCATCATAGATGATTTCATTACTGCCGTGAAATTGTTTCAGTAGGGTGTCATTTTCCGGTATAAAATCTTCAGCCAATCGAGTTATACCATAAGCAGACAAATCACCAGCATAAGGAATCGTGAAGTTGTTGAATGACATGATTGCCGAATCACCGGGTTGGACATAGGATGAAACAGTCGAATCGAGGTAAATGTTGTTATTTATTGAATCTCGAATTAAACAATAACCACTGATTATATCGGGATAGGAGCCGTTGTTCCTGACTAAAATTGATGGGGCAAACTGATAGCCAATCGTCATTTCATTAAAAGGCGGAGTAATTTTTTCGCATTTTGCATCATGGAAACATTTGCAGAGTAAAGCCATTGTATCATCGCCATGATATTCATCAGTCGACAAGGCAGTCCAGAAAACAAATTTATAAAAATCATAAGAAGATGGAGTAAAGATAGGTAAGGTCATTTGGACTGAGCTGCGTGAAGCAAGGTTGGTAACATTAAATTCTTGCCGATACACTTCTTGTCCGGCACCATTATAAATTGCCAGACCTGCCGGGAAAGTTTCGGTGTTATCCCCAAAGTTGTAGATTGTGGCACGAGGCTGAACCGTACTACCTACTTGCAGATATTGACCTGGTTCATCAATCGATAAAATCCCGACATTATGAACTGGGGTTGACCCGACTAATATGGAATAAACCTCGCCGCCATTGCCGAAACGATAAGCATGAACCGCTTTCCCACCCGCGGTAACTAATTGTCCATCGTCCGAAATGTCAACCGCAAAAAGCGAGCCTGGTTCCTGGTCTCGGGTTACCCCAAAAATCGGTTGACCTGAATTACGGTTATGCACCGTTAGAACAAAAGTACTGCCGGTTAAAGCGGTATCGCCCCAGGAAGCAACTGCCGCTCGACTGCCATCCGCCGATAAAGCGACCGATGCGATTTGAGAACCGTAACCACCATATCCTTGGTTTTGCCAGAGCGGCGTGGAGGAACTGGAATCAAAAAGGCAAGCTTTTCCGTTAGCATAACCAGTTCCAGCCAAAATTGTTGAGCCATCCGCCGAAATTGCAACATCGGTAACCCAGGGAGTTCCGACATATCTTTGCCAGGCTAAGTTATATTGAGAACCATCCCACCGATAGAGTTTCACATAACCGAAAAAATCTCCAGTTACCAGTAAATGCCCATCTGCACAGATTTTCGCGGCATATTGAGTTCCTTGATTAGTTGCACCGATGGGAATCCCACCTCGGCGAGAACCGTTTTCGAAGATAAAGCAGGAATCATAAACCGTTACGACCACAATTGAACCGTCCGGGTTAATATCCAATCCTTGCAGTCTGGTTCCTTCGTTAAAAGTCGTAGTCCATATTGTATCGCCGGTTAAAGCATCAAATAGATAAAGCGTTCCGCTGGCAGTAGCCGCGGCTACCTTATTTCCATCATGGGAGGTCAGTACACAACTATTACCAGTTTGGGGATAATTGTAAGTCCAATTCGGAGTTCGACTACTTCGGGACCATTTATAGGCTCGAGAAGCAGTCCCCGAAGTTAAAGTTTGGGCATCTTGCGAAGTACCAATCCAATGTCCGCCATAGTTATAATTAAATAAATCAGAATTTTCCCAGACCGGTACTTCAGTGCCAGTCGAACGATAAAATCCAGCTCGTTGGTTGTTTAAAGTCCAGTTAGCAAAAATACTCATGCCGTCACCCGAAATGCTAATGGCTTCGACAATTGCATAACGATGATTTCTATCTACCCATACCACACCGGTATCTGACCATATGCGATTTTCTGGTATTTGATGAGTATTTAGGGTCATGTATTCGGTGCCGGTATAGATTACACTATGAGCAACTTTTTGACCATCGGCACCAGTTTCAATTACGGTATTAATGCCAACTTGATTGGGTTCAAGTTTGGGCTGACTGAGAATAATACCGATGATTGATATTAATACAATTATTGCTCTTTTCATTTTGCCTCCTTTATTTATTTGAGCAATTCGGCAATAATTGCTCTTTGGATATGTAAACGATTCTCTGCCTGATTTAGAATAACCGAATGCGTACCGTCTAAAACCTGGTCAGTAATTTCCTCGCCACGGTGCGCCGGCAGACAGTGCATCACTTTATACTCGGAAACGGCATTTTTTAATAATTTCTCATTCACCTGAAAACTAGCGAACGCCCGCTTCTTCATTTCGGCTTGACTTTCCTCGCCCATCGAGATCCAAGTATCGGTATAAATATATTCACTATTTTTGACCGCTTCGATCGGGTCATTGATTATTTTTATCTCGGTTTTGGTTACTTTTGCCAATTCTAATGCCTGATTAACAATTTCCTTTCTCGGTTCGTAGCCCTTGGGAGTAGCGACCTTGAGATTGGCACCTAAGATTGCTGAGCCTAAGAGTAACGAATGGCAGACATTATTGCCATCGCCCACCCAGGCAATTTGAGTCTTCTCAATCTTGCCATCCTGCTCAAAAATGGTGAGGAAGTCAGCTAAAGTTTGACAAGGATGTTCTAAATCGGACAGGGCATTTATGACTGGAATTTTAGCGTACCGGGCTAAATCCAAGACGGTGCTATGGGCAAAGGTTCGCGCCACAATGGCTGAAACCCAGAGCGATAAATTATTGGCGACATCTTTAACCGATTCTCTTTTTCCTAAACCGATGTCGGCAGGACTAAGATAAGTTGCATCGCCACCGAGTGAATAGGTAGCCGTTTCAAAAGTGACGCGCGTTCGTAAAGATGGTTTCTCAAAAACTAAAGCGACAACTTTCCCTTTTAACGTAGAAAGTTGGGCAGAGGTTTTAAGTTTTTCCTTTAAAGCTCGGGAACGAGTAAAAAGCTGATAGATTTCGTCCCGGGTTAAATCACTAATTGAACACAGGTCTTTCTTCATAGTATATACCTACTTAAATCTTTATCTGTAGCAATATTTTTTAATTTTTTACGCACATATTCGGCATCGATTCGAACATTTCTAATCGAGGGGTTGGGTAATTGAAATAGAATCTCTTCGAGTAAAGCGGTCATCACGGTGTGTAATCGTCGGGCACCGATATTTTCAGTTGCTTCGTTTACCAGCGTTGCAATCGACGCAATTTCGGTTATGGCATCGTCAGTTAATTCGAGTCGAACATTTTCCGTCGATAAAAGGGCAGTATACTGTTTAACCAATGAGTTCTCGGGTTCAAGCAGAATCCGTTGAAAATCTTCTTTAGTCAAAGCATCGAGCTCAACCCGAATCGGAAATCGACCCTGCATTTCCGGAATTAAATCTGAAGGTCGGGCATTATGAAACGCACCAGCCGCAATAAAAAGAATATGGTCGGTGCGAATCATACCATATTTAGTTAAAACGTTGGTCCCTTCGACCACCGGCAAAAGGTCACGCTGCACCCCTTCGCGTGAAACATCCGGTCCGGTCGTGCCGACCGAACCAACAATTTTATCAATCTCATCCAAAAAGACCATGCCCGAATTTTCTACTCTATCCCGTGCTTCCAATATTACTTCATCCATATCGACCAGCTTGTTTGCTTCTTCTTGCGTCAGTATTTTCTTTGCTTCTTTTACTGGTACTTTTCGCCTTTTAGTTTGTTTGGGCATGGTTTGAGCCAGCGCATCCTGAATCTCTAAGCCAATTTCTTCGGCACCGACCTGCGAAAATACTTCGATTAACGGAACGGCGGGGCGAATTACCTCGATTTCTATCATCCGATTATCCAATTTGCCATCGAGCAACATCCGTTTTAAATCTTCCCGCGACTCGGCATCGATTACCGTAGAAAGTAGCGTCAAGATTTTTCGATGCGCCAGCGTTTCCGCCCGTTCATTGATTTCAGCCGTCTTTTCAGCTTTGACCAGATTGACGCCGATTTCCATCAAATCCCGGACCATTGATTCGACATCTCGTCCGACGTAACCAACTTCCGTGAATTTCGACGCCTCAACTTTGATGAACGGCGCTTGCGCCAGATTTGCCAACCGGCGGGCAATTTCGGTTTTGCCAACTCCGGTCGGACCAATCAGGATAATATTATTGGGATAGATTTCTTCGCGCAGTTTGCCCTTTACCTGCTGTCGTCGCCAGCGGTTTCGTAATGCGATGGCAACCGCCATCTTGGCTTTTTCCTGCCCGATGATATAATGGTCGAGTTCCTTCACAACTTCAACCGGAGTGAGGAATTTCGGGGTTAGTTTTTTGACTGCTTCCATTAATTATTTTCTGGGCAGTACGTATAGAACATTATTAAGTGGAATGGCGGTCTCTTGTTGTTTGGCGTTCTCTTCCGGAATATCGGTCTTCATGAATTTTACATTTACCGCCTTAACACAGCCGTCGCGAATTGTATAGCCTTCACATTCGACATAACCACCGGATTTTAGATAGATGATTGGCATTTTTTACTCCTTTTCCGGTATCGGCAGGTTGTGGCGGGTTGGCTTATCAATCCGGAAACCCAAGGCATAATCGGCTTGCATCAGTTTGTGAATTTCACGCGAGCCTTCGTAAATTTGGGCGCCTTTGCAGTTTCGGAAGAATCTTTCGACCGGATAATCATTAGAGTAACCATAGGCGCCGTAAATCTGAACCGCATTGGAGGCGGCTCGTTCCGATGCCTCACAAGCATACATCTTGGCTAATGATGTCTCTTTTGTATTACGCAGACCATGATTCTTGCACCAGCCGGCTTTGAGCCATAACAATCGAGCAATCTCAAAACTGCATGTCATATCGGAAATCATCTCTTTAACTAATTGATGCGATGCAATTGGAACCCCGAAAGTCTTTCTTTCCAGACCATATTTAACTGAGGCATCAAGACAAGCGCGAACCAATCCGGTCGCACCAGCCGCAACCGTATAGCGCCCCTGGTCCAAAGCAAACATGGCAATTTTGAATCCTTCGCCTTCGGCACCAACCAGATTCGCTTTTGGTACTTTAACATCACCGAACGAAATCGAACCGGTATTGCCCGCCCGAATTCCTAATTTCCCATGAATCGTACCAGTGGTTAAACCTTCCATACCACGTTCTACAATAAAACAACTGATACCAGAATGGTCACGTTGCTTTTGTTTCGCCAAATCAGTCCAAGCAAAGACAATAAAATTATCGGCAACATCGGCTAAAGAAATCCACATCTTTTCACCGTTAAGAATGTAATAGTCACCTTTTTTCTCGGCTCTGGTTTCTAAAGCAACCACATCACTGCCGGCATTGGGTTCGGTCAAACCAAAAGTCGAAATTTTTTCACCTTTGGCTTGGGGAACCAGGTATTTCTTTTTCTGTTCTTCATTTGCCCAGGTTAAAAGGGTTAGGCTATTCAAACCGATGTGAACCGAGAGAATGACCCGCAGCGAGGTATCGACATATTCAAGTTCCTCGCTAGCCAAACCTAAACTGATGTAGTCGAGTCCGGTGCCACCGTATTTGGTAGGAATACTAATCCCTAAGATACCGAGTTCCGCCATCTTTTTTAGAATGTTTTGGTCAAAGTAAGCTTTTTCGTCATTTTCGCGAATATTGGGTTGGACTTCATTAGTCGCGAAATCTTTGGTCAATTTTTGTATCATCTTTTGTTCTTCATTTAAGCTAAAGTCAATCATTCATTCTCCTTCTACTAACCACGAAGAAAATGATTCTTCGAATTTTATGAATGGTAGCTGGTAGCCGCCCGAATCGGGCGCAACCTAAAGGTTGCGGCTACCGCTTGCCTATTTTAATCCAGCTTTTTTATAAATATAATCTATGTTCTTTAAAAGGGTTTTAATATCAAATACTCGCTCAATTTCATGCTTTGAAAGATATTTTTTTACTTTAGTATCATTCATTGCCAAATTTTTAAGGCTTCGATTCTTTTCTTTAGATTGGAAACAAAGTTCCTGAGTTAATTTATAAGCATTTTCTTTGGTTAGCTTCTTTTGAATCAAGGCAATCATTAAATTCTGCGAAAAGCATTGGTCTTGGGATTTCGCCAGATTAACTTTCATATTAGCCGGGAGCACGACTAATCCCTGTAAAACTCGGGTAATAAGTTTGGTCATATAATGGATTAGGGTTGTGCTATCCGGTAAAGTGATGCGTTCGACCGATGAGTTGGTCAAATCCCGTTCATGCCAGAGCGTAATCGTTTCCAAGCCAGCCAAAGCATAAGCTCGGACTAATCGGGCTAAACCGCAAACTCTTTCCGACAATTCAGGGTTTTTCTTATGGGGCATGGCAGAAGAGCCGGTTTGACCGGATGCAAATGGTTCGGCTACTTCGGCTACTTCGCTTCGCTGGAGATTTCGTATCTCGGTTGCGATTCGTTCCAAACCACCAGCAATGACAGCTAAGGTAGTTAATAGTTCGGCATGACGGTCTCTTGGTATGACCTGAGTTGAAACCGGTTCGGCTCGCAAACCAAGCCGTTTTAATACCAATGCTTCAACTTTGGGCGAAACGGTCGTGTAGGTTCCGACCGCGCCCGAAATTTTACCGAATTTAAGATTTTCTCGGATTTGCTCCATTCGAGTGATATTTCTTTTGGTCTCTTCATACCAGGAAAGACATTTAAAACCAAAAGTTATCGGTTGGGCGTGCATACCGTGAGTTCTACCCATCATCAAAGTCCTTTTATGCTTGAGCGCTAACTTTTTAAGCGTCGTTAATAATTCGGTCAGCGAATCAATAATATAATCACCGGCTTTAACCAGACGCATGGATAAGGCGGTATCCACGATATCATAAGAAGTTAACCCGAAATGCAGGAATCTTGATGCTTGACCGATACTCGTTTCAACACTCTTGAGAAATGCGGTTACATCGTGTTTGGTAATTTGTTCGAATTTTTCAATCTGTTTAAGGTTGAATTTAGCTCGAGCAATCGTTTGCTGCGCCGATTTTGGAATTATTCCGAGTTGGCATTGTGCCCAGGCAACCGCCTGTTCAACTTTTAGCCAATGGCTGAACTTGTTGTCATCCGACCACAAGTCCGCCAGTTCTTTGGTGGTGAAACGAGGTATCATTAAACCCGGTAAAAGAAACGAAGGCGTTCGCCAGCGCGGTCAACTAAAATATTCAATTGCCGGTACGGTTTAGCCGTCAGTTTGGCAAAATCAGCCGCATTAGCCGGAGCTTCGCCATTGATTGACAGAATGACATCGCCGGCTTCGATACCCATGGTCGTGCTAATTCCATTTGGTTCGACCTCAATCACCAGGACTCCGGTGTTGTTATATAACTGATACTTACGGGCGAGACTCGGATTGATATCAGTAACAATCAGACCCAAGGCGGTCTTAATTTTATCAACCTTGGCTTCCGACTTGGCACTGGCACCAAACTTCTTGGCTTCTTCGATAAAATTTTTCACCCGGTCGATCGGTATCGCAAAACCAATACCTTCAGACCCGCCGGCTTGCGAGAAAATGAAGGTATTGATGCCAACCACTTCACCATCAGCATTGACCAAAGGTCCACCCGAATTACCACGATTAATTGCAGCATCGGTTTGAATCATATCCTTATAGATGCGACCCTCCTCGGTTCCGGCTTTTATCGTTCGGTTCACCGCGGAAATGACGCCGACCGTAACGGTCGGGCGGGTATCTTCCAATAAGAATCCATAAGGGTTACCCAAGGCAATTGCCCATTCGCCAATCATCAAATCACCCGAATTACCCAAGGCAGCATAGGGGAGACCCTTCTCTTTGATTTTCAATAAGGCAATATCCTGGCTATGGTCAATATCGACCACTTCGGCATCGAATTGACGACTATCCGGCAGGGTTACTTTAATCTTAGTTGCATTTTCGACAACATGACCATTGGTTAAAAGATAGCCGTCTGAACTTATAATAACTCCAGAGCCAAGACCTTTAACCTGTTCTCTAAATTGCCGTCGGGGAAAGAAATCGGAGAAGAATTGGTCAAAGAATGGGTCGTTAAACGGTACGGCGGAAACGATTCTTACTTGCGTAACGGTGATTGAAACGACGGCTTGATTAACTTTTTTGGTTGCCTGCACAATCGCATTATTACGGGAATTGTTAATATCGGTTGGGGCGGATTGGGTTGACTGGGTCGTTTGCGCTATTGCGAGGTTGAGTTGGTGACGGACGGGTAATTTTTGCCATAGCCCGATAAGTGCAACAATAAAAACGATGATTAATAGGGTAATTATACCAGTTCTACTCATAAGGTTTATTCTAATGCGGTATCATTAAAAGTCAAGTAACGAAATGTTAGAACCGTTAAAAATCAGCATATCGGCATAATTAACGAAATAAAAATAATCGTAGTTAGTAATATATTTCTGCAGAAAATCAAAAGCGGATTGAATGATACGCCGCTTTTATAATAAGTTGCAAACTGACGGGTAAAGTTGATTAATTCAATCTTATTAACTCTGCCACCCAAGATATCCCCAAATTAAATTTGTTCAATGCTACAGCTTATTTTTTAGCGGTATTTTAAGCATAGGTTATTATTCGCCTTTTAAATCTTTTTCCTCAGCTTGGCAGTTGGATAGTTTTGTCCCGCATTTCATACAGGTTTTATCATACCAACAAAACGTTTCACCACAGTTAGAACAACACCATCTTTTCTTTTGTTCAGCTAACCATTTTTCAACTCCATTTTCACGAATGATTTTTAAATTCTTTAGAACAATCGAATGATGGGGATGCTCATCATTTCGAAATGCAGTAATTTTTGGGCAGGGATATTCATTACATTGGAAGCAAAACTCTACTTTCTTACCCTCGGCGCAATGCTTTATGTTGCAATCGATACAATATATTGAATTCGTTTTAGTTTTACAGCCAAAGCATCTTATCTCGTCTGGTTTCATTTTCCATTCCTTAGCCATTTTTTCTACTTCGTCTTTTTGGTTAGCAATAAGAACATCACATGCGCCACAGTATAAACCACAATAAGCATCATATTGGAATTTCATGAAAACCTCCTATCGGTTTAATTCAGACAATTTCTTCTATCTTAAAAATCACTTTGGACAAAGGTTCCGGGCAGCGCCATTCCTGAAGAACGTCTAAAATTCCTTCGCCTTTTTCCGTTTTCATCATCGCTCCGGTTATTGGCTGTAAGATACTGCCTAAAGCGAAGACACAGAGATTCTGCCCGGGCGGAATTTCCAACTTTGCATTCCTGATATAAAAACTCATACCAACTTTAGCCCAGCTGCATTTCCCTTCGGCTTTAGTAACGGTTATCTTAAGATTTTTAAATGTCATCGCTTACTCCTTTAGTTACAAAGATTACTTGAAAGTGACATAGTAATCAAGAAAAAATCTTTAACTATTCTTAATCGTCCCTCGTCTTTTTTGATTTGGTGGTTCAAATGCTTTTGTGTTATCTGGGGTTAAATTTATGCTGATACTCCGCGGTCTCGGCTATCTCTGCGGTTAAAATAGACCCTCTGTGTTTTCAGTGTGCTCAGTGGTTAAATCTTTTTTGCGCTTCTACTTTCTCGGCGGTTTAAATTTTCTGTGTATTGAGTGCCTTCTGTGGTTATTTTTTCTTTTCTCTGCTATCTCCGTTATCTCCGTGGTTAAAAGTTTTTATCTTTGTTAATCTGTGGTTAATATTATTTTCTGTGTCTTCAGTGGTTAAAAATTCTTTTTTTCGTCCTTTTGTATTTGAGACTTGGTATTTTTAAGTCAGAGAAAGGTTAGTTATAACTAACCTTTTAATCGAGGTAAAATTTCTTCTAAGTCAAGCATCGTTAAACGCTTACCGTAATTTCGGGCTTGGGTGGGGGTATCACCTAGGGGGTGACCCCGTAGGTGGCTTGGGGAGTGACCTCGGAGGTCGCTTCGGGAGTCGCCTCCTAAGTTGCTTGGGGGGTTGGTTAGGAAGCGGGTTGGGGGGCAGCTTCGGGGACAACTTGGGGAGCGGCTTCGGGAGTGGGTTGGGGAGTTGCTTCGGGGGTTGACTCGGGGGTAGCCCCCTAAGCAACCTGGGGGGTTGGTTCGGGGGCTGGCTACTGATTTAAAAAATCGATAATTTTGACTTTTGAATTTTGAGTTTTGATATTTCAATCCGGGGTCACTTAGGAAGTGGTTTAGGGGGCTGCCTATTAATTAGTCGGCAATACCGATTTCAACACTTTCCTTAAGTATTGCTTCTTTGTAAGTTAAGTAAAAGAGTCCACATATCAAGGCGTTAAGCCGTTTACGCTAATTACAGTAATTACGGCTCTTGTTGCCTATTTGTGCCTAAAAATGGCACAAATTTGTCACAGTTGTTTAGAAGGTTCACTTTTCTGCGATTTTAGTTTAAAGGGGATTATGGTTAAGACTGTATAAGTATGGTGCTAACCTTCAAAAATAGCTTTCGTGGGGCATTCAACTATAATTTTAATAAATTTACTTTAATCTATATGGCGATAAAAATCATCTTTTGTTACCCCTAATTGCCTAATAATTTGTGATATAATAAATTTTGGGACATCTTTGTAGGTAGGTAAGATTATCGGACGAGTAAAACCTTTTCGCCAATATTTACGATGATCGCTTTCTTGTCCAATAAACTCGCACCCAAAATGGAGAATTGCTTTTTCTAACTGTTTCCAGTGGAGTGATCTTAATCTGAACACAAAGAATTTACTGGAATAGGAATTTCTGCCCTCTTTAGAATATCGGCTTGGACAGATTTATATCGTTCCGGAGATGGGAAAAAAGCAAGCTTTTCCGGATTACTTTTCCACCCCAATTTTAACAGGTCTTTTTCCAGAGTCCCATGCTTAATTGTTTCCGCAAGATATATCTTAAGACAGGCTGAGAAGTTTTTTTGTGCTTCCGGAATAGTCTTACCACAAGTAGAAAGGTCAAGCGCGGGAGAATAAACGATTATCATTCGTTCTTCTCTGAAAAAAACGACCGGAACTTTGCCTTTAATGCTTATTTTTATCATTTTACAGTTCTTCCAGTAAATTACTTATACTATAATAATATATAGAAATTATATTTTGTCAAACATTTTTAAATAACAGTATTTTATTAATAACTATTGTAAGTTATTGATTTTGAGAAATTTTGGATTAATATTTTAGGGGATTTTGATTTTGTTAAGTGTTTTCCGCTTACCCTAAGTATCGTGAACTCAAAAGCTTTCCTAAAATAGCCTATTTGTGCCTAAAAATGGCACAAATTTGGCACAGTTCTATTTCAATTAATTCGGAATTAAAATACTCCTTAAATTGACTTTCATAAAGTAAAGGTATTGACAACTCTCTAGTTAGAGTTAAAATTTCGTTATGACTGGTGGTATTCGGCTGGAGATACTTATGAAATTAGAAAAAGTATGAAAGTGCGGCTTATCTAATGATAGTAAAGAAACTTCTGGAGGCTAAAGAAAAAACAATGCCTAATTTGAGAGTAAGACACAAAAGAAAAGGTTTTGGAAAATTCCTAAAGGAAATACTTCAAGGTTTGTTTTCAAGTGGAGATAAAGAAAAACATCCTGAAGGCGTAGAAAAAGAGAGAATTATTAATAGAGGAGAACCAGACAAAGACGATAGTTATCAAGAAAAAGTAAAGGATGTAAACACAGGTGATACTACACGTGATATTAAAGAACCTTTAAGTCAACATAAAAATAAATAACTATACCTAAAAACAATTATTACCAAATTAGAGAATTACGGTTCTTGTCGCCTATTTGTGCCTAAAAATGGAACAAATTTGGCACAGGCTAATATTGACTTTGCAGAGAAATCTGCTAATTTATTAGCATGCTCGCCGGAATTAGCGGACAGCCTCGGGTCCTACAGATTCATTTAGGACATTCGACCCCTTTAATGACAATGCGCTACTTATCGACCTTAGGGGCTGAAGAAGCGTTAGGGATTCAGCAACAGGTTAGATTTGAGTTATAAAGAAAGGAGTAAAAATGGCAAAAAAATATGGGTATATTCCAGTAGCACCCCCAATGGCGGGTAAATGGTATGCAGATAAATCAATAACGTTCGAGGGAGAGTTCCTTGTAAAACAATTAGAAGAACACGCAAAGGATAAAAACAACTTTAAAGTCATATGGATTAATAAGGACGAAACAACATACGAAGCATTTTATGAGTGGGAAGAATAAACGCCAGACAAAAAGGGGGTGATTTTAATGCCTATTTTTGATGTATCACTTAAAAGAGGAAATATTGAAACAATAGAAGCAGACTCTTACGAAAAGCTGGGTGATGGGCGCTATTTGTTTTATAAGGTCGAAGGCGGAAAAAAGGATATGGTCGCAGAATACGACCGTAATGTTGTTATTAGTGTAAAAAAGTTAACAAAGGAACAAGAGGAAGAATATCAAAAAAAACAAAAAGAGGATAAAGATTTTCCTCTTGGTGGATCCGTAAAATATTAATGAACTGTAAATCCATATGAGAGCGAAAAAATACCGAAATCCTGAAAGGGCTCTATCCGTAAAAGTGTGATTAATTAGGAAACGTTTGTCCCTAAATTTGGCAAAGGTAGTTTTTAAAGGTAAGGGTTATTTAGTTATTGGTTTTATGCAATCGGGAGCATTGTTTTTGGCTGAATTGCATAAAGGCGAAACCTCGTAAGACTCCAACTCTGAAGCATTGTAAGAAGTTAGAAGAAAGAGGACACTTCCAATATTGATTTAATGACTATCGAACTTGAACCTTGATAATTTCATCATAAAACCGATGCTTGACACTCAGTCGATAAGGAATAGAATGCAAATCGTGAACCTAAGAAACTTAATATCTGAGATTTATTCAAAGTCGCCTATGAACGAGTTAGGTGGCATTAAATTCACAATATAAGGGATGATAAAATGAATAATCTCTATTTTTTTCTTATCGCAATGGGGGGAATGTACTTTGGCAGAAAAATCGGATGGTTTTTTTCAAAGATGATTCTTTATAATATTATTGTACCAACTTGGTTAGTTGTTTTCTTATGCACCATTTGGGGCACATCCATTGCTTATCTAATTCATTTGACCACTCATTGGCAACACCCCCACATAATTATAAAAATTATTTTTGGGTATGCACTTGGTGGGTATGTTGCATTTCCAAATTATGGCTTATGGAAAAAGAACACATTGCCGCCTGAAATGTTAAATAGGAATAATGTAATAAATGCTGTATCTGCAATTTCTTATCTTGTTTCAATTCTTTTATTTGAACTATTTTTATAGGACATCTATGTCGAAAAATTATTACTTAAACAAAATATTTATTCAAAGTCATCTATGAACGAGTTAAATGTAAAAATCGAGCGATTTTGAGCGGAAAAATATGGTTACGAATACTAAATTACATAAATTTAGGGAACATTGTAGAAATAAGAAATAACAATGGAGACTAATGTTCGTGCTAAATTTGATTGGCTTGTACTCAAACCCCTGTGGGTTATATTTATCATCCTTGCGATTTATTACTTCATTCGTGGCTCATGGTTTATTGGGATTTTGATGATAATAATGGATTTTTTACTCGGCATGATTGCGGCTTCTCTTCATAAAGAAAAAACTTTTCATGAGCTTGCGCGAGGTTACCCGAGTCGTAAGGAAGCTACCTGTGGCATTACAACTGAACCAACAAAGCAAGAATATCATTACATTAGCAAAGCTTTTATTGAACTAATGGTGCTTTTTTTCGTTGCATCCTTAATATTAACTTTCCACCATGGTCTGAGATGGTTTTATGCAATTGGGGCATCTGTAATGATAGGGTGGTTAGGACCATTACTATATGCAATTCCTTTTTGGTTGTTCTTATTGAAGATTGGAGCGAAACAAAGACGCCGAGCAAAAGAATGAATTTGGTAAAGATAACCGTCCGACTTCATCTAACAGCGGATAAAAGGGAAATCAAAGATTCCCCCAAAATCGCCTTCGGCAACTTCTTTTATCCGCAAACCGTTAGGCGACATTGGTAATTAAAGAGTAAACGATTATGATAAAGTATGCAGTATTTCCTTTGAAGGTGCTTCCGGTTCTCGTGTGCAGAAAAGAGATAATGAGCAAAGAGGAATTTAAGGAAAGAATTAAAGAACTGGAGAGGAATCTTTCAATTCAAGTCCAAATTCTTGAAGAAGTCGTTATTAACGAGGAATCAGCCCTTGCTTTGTTAGAAAAGCCAACAAAAGAAGCGGATGTGATTCTTCTTTATAAACCATATTTTGACCTTGGAGAGTGCGTAATTAAAATTGCTGAATACAATCTTCCTATTATTCTTTTTAAGGAACCATATAAGATAAATGGTGCGCTGGATGCACTTGAAAATATTTGGGATAAAAAAGATGTTTGGGTTGCCATTGACTATTTAGATATAAATTCCCGACTCGAACTTTTGCAAGCAAAAAAGAGGATAGAAAATACCAAGTTGCTTGTCTTAAATGCCGATTATCCCAATTGGAAAAAATGGCAATCTCGTATCTTTGGCGGTATAGAAGCAATCAAAAGCAAATTCGGAATGAAGATTGAATATGTCAAAAGTGAAGAGGTGATAAATAGATGGAGAGATATAAAAGAAGAAAGGGTAAAGGGTGTAGTAGAGGAATGGATAAAAAATGCCAAGAAGATAATTGAACCAACGGAAAAAGATGTTGCCGCGGTAGCAAGGTTATACTTGGTAATAAAGGATCTTTTAGAAGAAAAGAATGCTCAGGCTATAACAATGGCTGAGGGAGAGGGTCCTTTACCCGTGCCTTGTTTTGCCTATGTAAACTTGAGAGATGAAGGTATTCCTGCTGGATGTGAGGCAGACATCCTCTCACTTTTGCTGATGGTGATATTACATCATCTTACTGATAGACCATCTTATATGGGCGGTATAGGAATTGAACCTGATGACAACGATAATCTTATTATTAGTCACTGTGTAGTTCCCAGAAAGATGGCAGGATATAAAACAGCGCCAGTCTCTTATGTATTGAGAGACTATCATGGTGAGAAGTTTATAGGAAGCCTGACCGCGTATTTGGAGATGAAAATAGGAGAGAGGGTAACCGTGTGTCGTCTTAGTGGAAACTTAAAAACTATGTTCCTAACAACAGGAGTAATTACCGGGCAAAAAGATATTCCTAATGATTGTAGAAATATCGTGAAAGTTAAGATTGGAAATGCGAGAGAATTCATTCATAGAACATCAGGATGCCATCATGTTATGGTCTATGGTGACTACAAAGAAAAGATAAGAGAACTGAATGAACTCTTTGGCATTACGACGACTTGAAGTATAAATTGATAAATAGAACGTCAATGTCGCCTAACAGCATGTTTGCGGTTCGCTTCGCTCGCCCAAATGCCTTTGGCACTTCGCAAACACGCAAGACGTTAGCCGAAGTCAGAAATGATTTAGAATATGAATAAAAAATCTCAAGAATCAGTAGTAGCCAAAAGTTGCTTTGGTCATCTGGGTGGAAAATTGGGAAACCAGCTTTTTAAAAGGATGATTGAGCTAAAATGGTTTAAACCGAAGGCAGGGAAAACCAATAGTTATGGAATTAGAGAAAGATACGAGATTACGGAAAAGGGTTATCAGGAATTAGCCAAAATAGGATTTGACTTATCCAACACGTATTTCTTATCTTATCACTCTTTTCTCACGGCACAACGATTTTCTGCAGCACGGCGCTCTGCTCGGTGTGCACTTGGCAGAAATAGACACCAGAGCCTAATGAAGTCGCATTGAACGCCAGTCGATGTCCGCCTCCTGATTGAATCCCATCATACAACACGTTCAGTTGTTTTCCTGAAACATCATACAGGATAATCCGGACTCGCTCGCTCGTAGGAAGTTCATAGCTGATTATGGTTTTGTCGTGAACCGGATTTGGGAAAATCTGAACCCGCAGATTGACTCTTGGATTGAGTGTCTTCAGTTCAGTCACTCCGGTTGATGGCAGAATCGTAAATGGTCGAGGCGTGATAGCAATATTTGTCCTTTGATGGGTGGTTGCGGTAAAACGGATGTAGCAATCGGTTGATGGAGAGTTGGGTACAAACCATTGGAAACGCCCGCCATTCTTCAGGCTATCAGCAATTAATGACCATGGTCCGCTCGGACCTGAATTAGAAAGCTCCAGCCGAACCCATGCGGTATCACTCGTTGGCACGGCGCAGACCCAATCGATGAACTGTACCGAGCTGCCGTAAAAGTTCTCGCCACCTCTGGGGAACATCGGGGTTATTCGTAGACTCTCCGGCACCGACGCCTCCTTGAAGCAATGGGCGACATTATGGTTGTTAGGAGAGACCCCTTCATCATCGACCAGAGCGATATCCGGAAATCCATTATGGTCGACATCGCCTTCGACATGGATTGCCTTGAAATCACCATTAGTCGGCGTCGAGAAATCCGCGGCTTCGGTCCAGTGTCCAGCACCATCGCCGAGCCAGATTGTGCCGATGTGATGACCGAAGCCAACGACATCGATGAAGCCGTCGCAGTTCATATCACAGAGTTGAGTCGTTTCATAACCTGAATCGGGCAGGTTTCCGCCCATGCTGACCCAACTGTCTTCAGCTTGATTCCATTTCCAGACATCAATTCCGCCGGCAGCGTCGACAAATGAGAATTCCTTTGCGCCATCGTTGTCAATGTCACCCAGCGCTACGCCGGGTCGTCCTTGCTGTCCGGATGGAAGCGGCAAATTGTGGTCAGCTTGGGTAAAGTTGCCGAAGCCGTCACCGAAATAAACCGAGCCGTACTGCTGTCCGACCACGAAATCAGCGTTACCGTCATTGGTGATGTCCCCGACTGCAACATCGCACTTGGACATGCCGCCGGTGAACCCGAAGCTCTGGTCCCAGTAACCGTTGTGATAATTGAGATAGACATGGACCCCCGCACTGCCGCCAAAAGAGTTCGACACCAGGTCCAGCCAGCCGTCGTGGTTGAAGTCAGCAAAAGCAGTACCGAACATACCCCAGGTCTCACCGTGCGTTGCGAGACCGCTATCCCAGGCGACCCAGTTCTGACCAGTGCCGTCACCTAGTGCGACCTCAAGGATTTTGGTGCCGAGCTGACCCGGGGGTGCATAGTTGTGATGCATGCCAAAGCCGACATCCCAGATACTGTCGTTATTGACGTCACCCACCGTGATTCCGCCGTAGCCGAAATCGCCGTTCTGGTACACGCTCCAAATACCCTGACCATCACCAAACCAAACCATGATGCCGTGTTCTTGGGTATTAACATAGGGACTGCCGTGGTCGCCAATGGAAAGAATGTCCAGATTACCATCATGGTTAATGTCCGCTATTTCCAGTTCGGTACGTCCTCCTTCCAAGGTGGGTGTCTGGAGACCATTCGAGGACTCGACATAGGAAAGTGCAAAAAGAAACGAGAAAGCTAAAAGCGTTATTGACCCAATTACAAACAATTTCATATCTTTACTCCTTGGTCAATTATCTGCCAAAACTCGACAAGGTCAAGACTTGTAATCAATCCGCCTTGACCGATTATCTTATTAATCAAAAAAGTCAATAATTTAATGATGGACTGGAAGGCAAAAAATAACCAAACTTCTATCCGGCAAACCGCTATTACTTTCTAACATCGAAAATTTTAGGTTATTTATATGTCTTCTTGTTGCATGGATTAATGCCGAAACGATAAAAGAGACCGCTTCCCATATTGATTTAATGACTATCGAACTCGAACCTTGATAATTTCATTTTTTTTAATAATGGTTGCTGTTCCTTTTTCTGGCTATTGAATAAATGAAACTTGTTACTGCTTTAAAATTAAAACCGCTCTGGACTTGTCCTAAATGCGGGGCTAAGTTTGTTACAAAGAATATGTGGCATTCTTGCGCAAAATATTCAATCGACGACCGGTTTGCCGGTTCCGAAACAAACGTAAGAAAATTTTATGAAGCGTTAGTTAAATTGTAAAACAGGTTGGTCCGGTGATAATCATACCTCAAAAAACTCGGATTGTATTTCAAGTCCGGGTCAGATTCCTCGGTGTAATGCCGAGAAAGCAATATCTGTTAGTTTCAATTGCATTGTCCCGTGAGCTGAAAAGTCCGAGATTTAGCAAAGTGACCAAATATGCGGATAATTGGTTCGGTCATGAAATTCGGATTACATCGGCTAATCAATTCGACACTGAATTCAAGAACTGGATAAAGGAATCATACAAGGTCGGAAAACAAGAACATTTAAAGTAGTTAATTACGGGTACGACCCGTCTGGGGAAAAATGATTTTTAGCACGACCCGTAAAGATTGAAGACAGCTTATTTGAAAATAACCGTTGACTTTGCGGTCAAATAATGATATTATAATTAGTATCAAATATAGTATTAGAAAGGATGTGAAAAAAGAATGTCCTTAAGTATCACCGAAGATATTAAATCGGTTTCGGATTTAAAGAAAAAAACCCGCGAAATTTTTAAACAGATACACCGCACCGGTCGCCCAATCATCGTCACGGTCAATGGCAAGCCGGATGCCGTTTTGCTTGATGTCGAAGTTTTTGAGCGAAAACTAAAGGCATTAAATCTTGGTGTCTTATTAGCCGAAGCCGAAACCGATGTAAAACATCGCCGTATCCGACCAGCCCGAAATTTTCTCAAGGAGTTTAAACATCGTGCGAAAGTATCGGGTTGAGATTACTAAAGTAGCCGAATCTGATATACGGGAAATATTTGAATATATTTCACGCGCTAATAAAGCAGCGGCATTCAAATGGGTTGAGGAAATAGAGCGACAAATTGCTACTTTGGAAATTTTCCCGATGCGTTGTCCAATTATTCCTGAAGCTGAAGAATTAGGAGAAGAGTATCGTCATCTTAGCTATGGCAATTATCGGACCATTCTTAAGGTTGAGCGCACAAAAGTAATCATAATGCGGGTTATTTATAGCACGCGGTTGCTTGAGCTAGAGATGTTTGAGAAGTAAAGTTGTAACCTGAATCCAGAAGTAACCACAGATGCTACGTAAAGCGTCCACCCGAATCGGACTCTCGAACCGATAAGGGTCGATTCGACCGCAACTCGAAGAGTCCACCGACGGTAAATAGGAGAACAAGAGAAGAACGAGTCATTATTACTACCGTCTAAGTCCGCTAAGCACAGACCGGATTAGCCACATTAGGATTGATTCTAAATTGGAACCAAAACCACCGGTTTCTTTAGTCGATTCATAGGGTTGGTCGACGTCTTGCATCAAGAATCGCCAGAACCGTCCGGCACCTTCAGTTTGATGCTGTTTTTGTAATATTTCGACGGCTTGGACCGCATCTTCTTTTTTTGCTTTTTCAATCTTCTCTTTTTGAAATTCTTTATAGCGTAAAAATTCACCCTGGTCCAACCATAATCCCAGACACTTGGGACAAATATCGACCTGCATTCTTTTCGACAATTCGGGGTCTTTTAATAAAACCAGCGGTAATTGGCAATTCGGGCAGATTCGGTCATGAGAAGCCGATTTGGGAATTTCTTGCCGGATAATTTCCGAGTCATATTTTTTTGCGTCTTCCGATGAAATGAGAAATAACTCCTGGTTATCAAACCAAAATCCGCCACAATTTGGACATTTATCGATATCAATCGCAAGATCCGTTTCACCTGAACCGTAAATTCGTTTCATATTTACTCGACAAACCGGACATAATTTAGCCATCTCAATCCTCCTTTTCAAAAAAATTAAACGAGATTTCAGAACCAAAATTCGAAATACGAATTTCGAAACAAATTCAAAATCCCAATATTCAAATACTCAAAGAGTCCAGTGAACAAAGGAAGTTGAACCGTTCTGGAATTTCGGTCATTGGAATTTGGATATTGTTTCGGACTTCGATATTCGAAATTCGTATTTTTAGTCGGTGGTTTCATTATTTCCTTTTATGTTTAAATTTTCCTTTTCTTACGCCTAACCTAACCACTTGTGACCTTGGAATTGCACTTTTTAACTTACCGTCTTTATAATTACCAATCCCAATTGAAAATTGTTTGTATTTGGCGATAACAAACCCATCAATATTTTCACTGGGTTTATCACGGGGCGTAACTTCTTGTCCCTGGGCAAACATGAACGATTCAGCATAATTAAGTTGAACCGTATTTTTTGCCGCAAATTTGCCAAATAATTGAATAGCACCGGTTGCATACTTAGCGGAATGGGCAAACTGTTGGGCTAATTTTATGCCTCGGCGATAAATTTTTATTTGTTTAAAAGCCACCGCGGCTCGGCTCATTATATAAACTTCATTGCCGATTTTTATCAGGGCGAGGTTCTCGAATATCTTAGGGCTGATGCCGAAGTCTTCGACAAGTTGATTTATTATCGGCTCTGCCATTTCTAATCGGAGTCGATCGGAGTTAATCGGTGGTTAGGCTTCGATTCGGCTGCTAATTTTTTTACCTTAGCGACAAAGAATGACTCGGTATCGTTATCCTGAGGATAGATTCTGGCGGTTTTAGCTAAATCGGGATGAAAAATACTTCGCTGCCACTGAGTCAAACCGGGGTGGGTTATAAGCCCCGGTATATTGAATGGTTCGATTTTGGCATTTTGCTCGCGCTCGACCAGGAAATTTACTACTGCTTCGTTTTCTTCCGGTGCGATGGTACAGGTTGAATAGACTAAAACGCCGCCTGGCTTTAAGGCTCGGTAGGCAGAGAACAGAAGAGCTTTTTGCAGCATCGAAAGTCTAATAATATTGGATTCGCTCCAACGAATTAGAGCTTCGGTATCTTTTCTAATCATACCTTCTAAAGAGCAGGGAACATCAACTAATGCCCGGTCAAAAGATTCGGGCATTAAGCCGCCGAAACGTTCGCCCCTTTTATTGGTAACGACGACGTTAAGCGAACCGTAACGGTCAATATTGGTAATTAAGGGTTGCAACCGTTTTCGGTTGAAATCATTTGCCACAATCAAACCGGTATTTTTCATCATACTTGCCATCTGAGTCGTTTTTGAGCCAGGCGCCGCCGCCAAATCAAGTATTTTTTCATAAGGTTGCGGATTAAGCACCAACGGTGCAACCATCGAAGCTGCTTCTTGAGAATAGACTAAACCTAAGAAATGCTCGAGTCGATTACCGATATGAATATCATTTTTTATTCGATAGGCTAAATCATACCAGAGAATTGGTTCTAATTGGTAATCGTAAAGGAGAGAGAGTATCTCCTCTTTGTCGCCTTTAAGCGTATTTAATCGGATTACTTTGTGTAAAGGTCGCTCGATTGCTTCGACGAAACGGTCGAAATCGGGAATGATTTGCTGGTACCGGCTTAAGAATTTGTCGGGTAGTTGCATAATCACAGATGAACGCAGATTATCGGTGCCAATCGGCGATGACGTCTGTTCTCACTGTATTTAAACATTGTAAGTTTCATTATGCCATTGTGTTAAACGTCTTAGTGCATCAAGTTGTTCGCTTCGACCAATTTTTGCCTGTTTAATCGATTTCTCTAAAATTGCGATAGACCGGTCATACTCGGCTCGATTCACTGGATAAGGATAACCGTCTTTTCCACCATGAGCAAAAGTATAACTGACCGGGTCTTGGAAGCTTGGCTTTGCGCCATAAGTTATTTCCGCCACCAATGCCAGCGCCCGCAAAGTCTTCGGTCCAACTCCTGGTTTAATCAGTAAGGCAGCAAAGTCTTGGGGCGGGTTTTCATAAGTGGCTAAAAGAATTTTTCCAATACGTTTTGCGTTTATATCCGAAGCATAAATTGGATGATGTTGCGGCATGCTTAGCGCTTTGATTCGTTCCAATTCAATGATTGTTTTGTCGGGTTTTTCTTTTGCCAATTTAACCGATAGGGTTCGGGTGTCATCACTTTCCTTAGCCACTAAGTTAAGTGGTTCAGTTTTGTGATTACAGACTATCGCTTTATGCGGTTCCACGACAAAATCTACAATGTCGGATGAAAGCCAATGATAACGTCTTGCCCAGCGAGTATCCGGGTTCATCCCTTGCTGCACCACTGCCCATTTACCATCTTTTGTACCAAAGAGAACATGATGATATATCTGGTAACCATCTTGCAGTCCTGCCGAATCGACCTTAGCCGACATTCGACTGGCGTAGACTAAAGGATTTGGGTCTAAACTGAATTGCTGGGTTTTTATTTGAATTTCATTTGGGGTTTTTCTTGAGGTTCTGCCTTTACCGCCGGCGATAAATATGCCGAGTTCCGATTCGATATCTTTTAATCCTTCTTTTAGCGCTCCACAGACCGTAGTAGTAACACCAGATGAGTGCCAGTCAAAACCCAGGACGCAGCCTAAGCTTTGAAACCAAATCGGGTCAGAGATTCTTTTTAGAAATTCTTCGGTGCCATATTCACCAACGATAATTTCGATGATGGCTCGGGATAGACGGGTCATCCGCTGAAATAACCAGCGGGGCGCGGTGCCCCAATGTAAAGGCAATTCAGCAAAACCTCGACGCATAGCTTAGTGTAACTGTATTCGGCTTGGGGTCAAGAATTGAATTGGTAGCCGCAGCCTTTAGGTTGCATTTTTTATTTCTCCCAGGCTAAAGCGAGGAGCTACCTATTTATTTATTTCCAAATAATCGGCGATATTAGCACTTTTTGTTAAGACCGGCTTGATTTTACCAAAGGGCGAAGTGGCAATGGTTGTTACGCCCGGACCATGCCCGGCAACAATACTATTGCTATGAACGACTATTCCAACTGAACCGGCACCTTTCTTCATACATCTGCCGTAAGCATTATCGGTATCTTTAAGAAAGACGAAATCGCCCAATCTTAGCTTGTCTAATTTCAATTTTTTTATCATTTTAGAATCTTGGGTTGTAATATCGTAATCACCGGAAGCTGCCGTTTCACTACCTAAACCGGAACCCATCATTTCCGGTGGAATGATATTGGTAACCGGAAATTCTAAATAACCGTTTTTAACCTTAGCGTCCGTTTTTAAAAATATCTTGGGGTCAAGATTATAGAATTTTACCTCGGGCAATTCAATAATTTGAAAACCCTGACCGTGGGCTTTGACTTGAACTTTATCACCAATCGCTAACTTTTCCAAAGTATCATCATCAAACCAGATTAGAAGATGTTCGATTCCGCCGTGTTTGCCGGTAACAATTCCTTTTCTGCCTTTTGCCTCACTGTTGCCATAAACTCGAACTTCGTTGCCAATACAGGTATAGAGTTGAAGGGCACGATTCTCGCTTTCGTCCTTATTTTTTACCGAAACCCCTGGTTCGATGTGGTCGCCAACCCAGCCAAAAACTAAATCGCCAACTTTGACATTGTAAGTAATACCGCCGGTTCCAGGAAAAACGGTTGGTATCCCTTCGTGAGTGATCCGTAGGTTCATTCGACGAGTGGGCGAAGCGACTTCGCCAATCACCGAAATAGTGATAAGTTTATCTTTGTTGGTCTTCATACTCCATCCTTTCTTGGAATACTAATTAGACTAATGATAACAAATTTTTCGAAAGAAAAGCAGTTTAAACAATATGATTTTACATTCGTTTTATTCGCTATCATTCGATTTATTCGAACCTTTTTCCAATCCAAGTTCAAATGCTTTAAGATTTATTGCTAAATATTTTTCCGAAATCTCTTGTTTGATTGCTTCAAGAAAAGCTTCTTTTTTAATTAACCTAGAGCGCCCGGCGAAAAAACCAAGCATTATCATATTGGCGCTGACGACTGATTTTAAATCTTGCGATGCGATTTCAGTTGCCGGGATTTGAAGTTGATTGGGGCTATTTGCATTAGGCACAATAGTTGAAGAATCAATGATTAAGGTGGGGAGGGGAGAAGTCGACAGGTGTTTGATAATCTCGTTATAACTCGACTGCGATAAAGCGATTATATAGTTTGGCTTTTCAGCAAAGGGGGCGGCAATAAATTTATCATCGATTACTACTTCGGAAGAAGCCGTGCCGCCTCGAGCCGCCGAGCCGTAAGAACTTATCGCACTGCCCTCTTTACCATCAAGTACTGCCGCATAAGCCAGAATCTCGCCAGCCATTATTATTCCTTGTCCACCCGAACCGATTATTTTAATCTGAATCATTTGTTTTGAAATTCACCTATTATAATTTTATTTTTTAATTCTGCTTCGGACATATTTTTTGCTTGGGCATAATTTATCGAGTTAGTTTTTAAAGACATGAGCATATCGTAAAGCGAAGCCATCTGATTTCTTCGACCAAATTGAGTCGGGCAAGGTGAGATGATATCGATGAAAGAAAAACCAGGAGTTGAAAGTGCTTTCTTTATCGAATTGGTCAGAGGTCGAATGTGATAAGGCGTGTAACGGGCGACATAAGATGCTCCGCAAGCTGCCACAACTTTACACAAATCGAACGCTGGTTCCGGATTACCTAAAACGGTAGTTGCGGTCTTAGCATATTGAGGAGTGGTAGGGGAGACTTGACCACCGGTCATTCCGTAGATACTGTTATTAGCGCAGATAACAGTCATCGTAATATTTCTTCTTGCGGCATGAATCAAATGGTTACCCCCAATCGCGGCGATGTCGCCATCACCGCTTACTACAACCACCTTCAATTCTGGATTAGTCAGTTTGACGCCAGTTGCGTAAGCGATAGCTCGTCCGTGCAAAGTATGTAGAGTATCCGTAGCAAAATGTGGGCTCGGAATCCAGGCGCCGCAACCGATACCTGAAACGAATACCATCTTATTGAAATCGAGGTTAAGCTCGTCAATTGCTCTTAATATCGCACCCATAAGAATTCCGTGTCCGCAGCCGGAACAGAATGGCGTTGGTAATGTTTCCTGGCGTAAGTATTTATATAATCTTTTGCTCATTCTTTAAAGCTTGATAAATCTCTTCTGGGTAAATCGCTTCGCCTCGAGTTTTAGGTAAAGAAACTATCTTTTTATTGCAAAGGTATTTCTTGACTTCTTGAGCGAGTTGACCTCGATTCATTTCTGGGACAAGAACAACCTTACAGTTTTGAGCCGCATGTTTTAACTGCTTTTCGGCAAATGGCCATATTGTAGTGAATCGGAATAATCCAGTTTTGATTCCTTCTGTTCTTGCTTTTAGCATAGCCGCATAAGCACTTCGTGCGCTCGAGCCAAATGAAACCAAAAGGTATTCACAGTCATCAACGAAATAAGATTCAGTTCGAACAATTTCATCGGTATGGTTATCAATTTTGGCGCAGAGCCGTTTTATCAACCGTTCATGGACATTTGGGTCGGAGACCTTACGGTAGCCTAATTCATTATGGGTAGAACCAGTAATAAGTAACTTGGCTCCTTGTCCAAACCTTGGCATTGGTGGAACGCCATCTTCGGTTTGAGTGCCAAATGGTGGGTCTGATCCGGCTTGAACTCGGTCGAAAATTTTGACTTCAGGTTTGATATTAAAGCTCTCTTTCAAATGCCCGATGACCTCATCAGTCAAAAAAATAACTGGTACTCGATATTTTTCCGCCAGATTGAATGCTTCGATGGTTAAATCATACGTTTCTTGAACTGACCAGGGAGAAATTCCAATTATTCGATAATCACCATGTGCACCCCAGCGAGCCTGCATAATATCGCCTTGCCCCGGACGGGTCGCTTGTCCGGTTGCTGGTCCAGCCCGTTGGACATCAATAATGACACAGGGCGTTTCAGTCATTAAGGCATAGCCGATGCCTTCGAGCATCAGGCTAAAACCAGGGCCAGAGGTAGCAGTCATCGCTTTAGCCCCTGCCCAAGAAGCGCCGATCATGGCAGAAATTGAACCGATTTCATCTTCCATTTGAATAAAAGTACCTTTCACATCATTCAGTCGAATCGACATATGTTCCATGATTTCGCTGGATGGTGTAATCGGATAGCCAGCATAAAATCTACAGCCAGCCGCTAAAGCTCCTTCAGTACACGCAATATTACCGGACATAAAATGTTTGCCCGGCTCAAGTAAACTCGGTCGAATTATGTCCGGCATTATGGAAAAAAGATATTAGTAATATTCGCCATCATTCGTTCTTGTTCGTAGTTTCTTTCCTGGTTTCAATGCTAATCACTAAATCCGGGCAGAGCATTTCGCAAAGCATACAGCCGCTGCATTTTTCTGGTTGTTTTACGACGATTTCTCGGAATCCCCGTGAAGAGATTTTGGATTCTCGGTCAAAGACATCTTTTGGGCAGATTTCGATACAAAGATTGCAACCTTTACACCATTCTTTCTTTAGTTCAATTTTTGGCACCAGTTTTAATTGTATCCTAAATTAGTAAATCGTCAATGAATTGAAAACGCTACTATAGATATAAGAAAACGTTAATGATAAACTGATAACACAAAGCGTCTATTTTGATAGGGTTGGTAAATATTTTTGTTGCGAGTTTGGAAATTATTTTGTTATTTCACCTCCCTAAAGCGGTGAATAATTGGGTACAATTGTAGTTTGCTTAAAATTTCGCATTTTTCTATCCAAGTCCAATAAAATGGCTACGCCTAACAACATTGAAAAAAGTATTGACAAGGATAATAAAAATGGTAAAATATAACAGTAAGTAATATATTAGAGGTACAGTTTGTGGAAGTTCAAAGTATCAGGAACGATGTCCGATGCCCGCCTCATAGGGCCAGCGCTGAGAGAAGAGAGAATTTTTTCCCAACGAGAAAATGGTTCTAATAGACAGCAGAGGAAAGTGTTCGTGGTTGAAGTTGCCATTACTTCAAGCTTTTGCGTAATGGTAGCTGAGTACTTGTGGTAAGCTTGACTGTTCCTTTAAACCTTTCTTTCGCTTTTAATGGGTCGAGTAAAAGAAAGAGATAGTATGACCCGGGAAATAATTTCGTCCGCTTATAGCGGATGAAGGAGGATTAACAATGAGTAAGGTTTATGTGGGAAGTTTACCCTTCTCAGCAACCGAAGCGCAACTCAATGACATGTTTGCGAAGTTTGGCAAGGTCACTTCCGTGAACATCATTAGCGATAAATTCACTAATCGTTCAAGAGGTTTTGCCTTTGTCGAAATGGAATCAGAAGAAGCAGCCCAAAAAGCAATTACCGGATTAAACGGTACTGAGTTTGAGGGCCGAACCCTAATCGTCAATCCAGCAAAACCACAAGAGCGACGAGAAGGTTCTTTCGGCAACCGTGACCGCGGTAGCAGCCGAAGTGGCGGTCGTTCTGGTGGTTCACGACGCTGGTAATCAGATTCGCAAATAAACGCTTCAGGGCGGGCAACTTGCCCGCCCTTTTTATTTAAATAGCTCTCGCCGTCAAAGGAAAGGAACTATTTCCTAAACTATTTCCCGAACTGATTAGAAAATAGTTCGGGCTTAGGGATGGCTAACTCAAGTTATATATTGAAATCCCAGCCCACACCATATAGTTGTGAGTTGGTTTATTTTTTATTATGTCGTTTAATTTTTTCTTGACTCTTAATATAAATCTGTTATAATTAACAAAGGAGAAAATGGAGGTTACGATGGCGATACCAGTGATGATAAGTACAGTAAATATCCACACAACCAACGGTTCTTTATTCATCGAGTCGAGTTTTGCGGTTTCTTCTAATTGGTTGCCAAAGTCAGAACAAAGCTTTGATGTTTCTTTTTATGGACCGGATGGTAATAAGGTGTGGCAGATTTTTGAGCTAAAACCAATTGAAGTTGAACTTTTAGCGCAGAATTTTGGGCTGGGTTCTGGGAGATTGTACGAAGTAAACGAAGATACTTTAGAAATCTAAAAATAGCCGCCTAAGCTCAGACAAATTATATATCATTCTTGACAATTGACCGTACTGAGATTCTTGTTATTATTTATTTGTGTTGACCCTTAATAAACTCAAAAAAGATGTTGAGGTAATAACTTATATTGCTCAGGCAGATAAACACTTAGCAATAATTGGCTACACCGAACACGGTTCAAGACATGCTCGGTTAGTAGCAAAGAATGGAAAAAATATTCTCATTGAGCTTGGCTATGAAGAAAGAATTGCTGAGCTCGCTGCCATTGCTGGCTATTTACACGATATTGGTAATGTTATAAGTCGAGACCGACATGAGCAGATTAGTGCCCTTATTGCCAGAGATATTCTAATCCGTTTAGGTTTGCCGACCAAAGAGATTGCCGAGGTTATTGCGGCAGTGGGTAATCATCACGAAGAAACTGGAAATCCGATTTCTGAAATATCAGCTGCCCTAATTCTTGCCGACAAGGCTGATGTGCATCGGAGCCGGGTCCGTAACCCGGAGTTCGTTAAGTTTGACATTCACGACCGGGTTAACTTTGCCGTAAAACGCTCAACTTTAACAATGAATAAAAGAGAAAGAAGAATCACATTTGATTTAAATGTTGATACCAATATCGCTCCGGTAATGGAATATTTTGAGATTTTTCTTTCCCGCATGTTAATTTCTCGCAAGGCGGCTGACTTTCTCCAATGTAAATTCGAGCTCGTCATTAATGATAATAAATTAATTTAAACCTCCGGTGAAAGATTCGACTAAAACCGAAGGCAATACCAACCAAACAAAAACTACTGAAATTGATCGGAAAAACCCGACAAATCTGAATGTCAAGTTTGATCCGTTCGATGTTCGCGGATTGTTAACTTATATACGACATCCGGTTAGGCTTTTCTTTCTGAATGTCTTAGCTGGTATGGGCAGAGGGGTCGGTTTCGCTATTGGAATGACGGTCTTGGCGGCACTGATTCTTTTTTTTCTGCACCGTATCGTTAATATACCATTTTTAGGGAAATTTATCGCCCAACTTCTCGACGTAGTAGAAAAACAACGCACGCTGTATCATTAGTAAAATTAAGCCAGATCTAATTAAATTCTCTCAGTTTATTCATAGTGGGGAGTTATAATTAAAATTTTTATTTCCGCCGGCGAACCATCCGGCGACCTTTACGGTTCACTTATCGCCCGAGGACTTTTAACAATCAACAATAATCTTGAGCTATCAGGAATCGGGGCAAACCAGATGTTAATGAGTGGAGTAAATATTATTAAAAATTCCAATGAACTAACTACATTTGGTTTTTATGAGGGATTAAAAAATTACTCAAGACTTAAAAAAGCATATCAAGAAGTATCAGATTATCTCGAATCATTTCAGCCGGATATTTTTCTGCCGATTTCTTTTAGTGGCTTTAACCTAAAACTTGCTAAAACGATGAAAAAAAGGGGAACCAATGTTATTTATTTTGCACCACCGCAACTTTGGGCATGGGGAGAAGGGCGGGTTAAAGAATTAAGAAATAACACGGATAAAGTAATTTGCTTATTTCCTTTTGAGGAAAAATTTTTCCGAGACTTAGGAATTAACGCAATCTATTTGGGTAATCCTTTATTAGATTATATTGAAAACGAACGAAATTCATCTTCGACTATTCTGAAAAGTATTCCGTCAAATTCTAAAATTATTACTTTTATGCCCGGTTCAAGAAAAGAAGAAATTAAAAATCATTTACCATTAATGATGGAAATTTTTAAAAAATTAAAAGACGAAATTCATGATATCTACGGATTGGTTATCGCGGAAAAGAAAGATTATTTACCAACTGTCGACAGGTTATATTTCACCAAAGAAGGAAAATACTATATTATGTCAAAATCGGATTTAATAGTTTTATGCTCAGGGACGGCTTCGTTAGAAGCAGCAATTCTTGGAATTCCTCATATCGCAGTTTATCGTTTATCTTTACCTAACTACCTTTTGGCTAAGTTAATGGTTAAAGCTAAACGGTTTGCGTTGGCAAATATTCTTTTAGAAGATGATATTGTTCCTGAATTCATTCAACCAAATTTTTCAAGAGTATATTTAAGTATTATTGGATTACTATCAAATCCAGCCCACATTTTGAAACAAAAATTGGGTCAAGTTAAGGCGAGTTTAGGTTCAACCGGTGCTGCGCTAAGAATCGCGCAATTAACCCTCAAATAAGCCGATAATCTGATTAGCAACTGGTGGAATCTTGCTATATCGGCAGATTAAAATTAGCAATTGTTACCTTACGTAAGCTTTGACCGAGGATTTCAATCCGAGTCTTTATCGCGTTTATGGGTAAAAGGTTTTCAGCTCTTTCTGCCCATTCGATAAGAGAAACGCCGTCTCCATAAAGATACTGCTCGAAACCAACTTCGGGTAATTCGCTTGGCTTCGAGATACGGTAAAGGTCAATATGGTAGACGGGCAATCTCCCCTGATATTCAGTAACAACAACGAACGAGGGGCTTTTAACCAACTCTTTAACTCCTAGTCCCTGTGCTACTCCTTTTATCATGGTTGTTTTACCACTACCTAAATCACCGAAAAAAGCTATGATTGCCCCCTTGGATAAAACTGTACCCAGTCGTTTACCTAGTTCAATTGTTTCTTCTGAACTAGTGGTTTCAAAAATCATAGAATACTATTTAGGGTTAATAGTTAATATTACCCCTGCTTCCCCATTTAAGGGGGAGGTAAAAGTAAGGTAAATCAGTAAATTAAAACTTACATTAACTCAACACTCAGTGCGACACTTTCGCCGCCACCCAAGCAGATTGCCGCTAAGCCTTTTTTCAAACCCCGGTCTTTTAGCGCGTGAAGTAAAGTAACAACTATCCGGGTACCACTTGCACCGATTGGATGCCCTAATGCAACTGCCCCGCCATTCACATTTACTTTATTCGGGTCTAAACCACCTTCTTTTATATCAGCCAAGGTCTGGCAGCTGAATGCTTCATTTACTTCGATTAAGTCAAAATAGTTAACATCCACACCTAAGTTCTTGGTTAACTTTTGGATGGCTTTAACCGGAGCATAGAAGAGCATCTTTGGTTCAACGCTACCGGTTGCATATCCGGTAATTTTGGCGATTGGTTTAATCCCGCGTTTATCGGCAGCTAATTTCGACATGATAACCACAGCGGCTGCCCCATCATTTATGCTTGAAGCGTTTCCAGCGGTGACCGTACCACCTTCTTTGAAGGCTGGTCGCAATTTAGCCAATGCTTCCAGTGTAGTCTCAGCTCTTGGTCCTTCATCCGTATCAATCACTATTGGGTTGCCTTTCTTTTGTGGTATTATGACTGGTGCAATTTCGGTTTTAAATTTTCCATTTTTAATTGCTTCCACCGCTTTACGATGACTATTGGCTGCCCATTCGTCTTGCATTTGACGGGTAATACCGGAGCGTTCGGCAGTAAATTCACCTAAAATACCCATATGGACATCTTCAAAAGCGCACCAGATGCCATCGTAAATCATACCGTCCTTTAATTTCACATCACCCAATTTATTACCGACCCGAAGTTGGTGCAGATAATATGGAACATTACTCATTGATTCCTGACCACCGGCAATGATAATTTCCGCATCACCCGCTTTAATCTGTTGAGCGGCTAAAACAATTGCCATCATACCGGACCCACAAACCTTATTAACGGTTAAGGCGGGAATTTCTGGGGATAGTCCAGCTTTAATCTGAGCCTGTCGGGCTGGGGCTTGTCCTAATCCAGCCGGACAGACGTGTCCCATAATTACGCCGTGAATGTCTTTCGCGTCAACTTTCGAACGTTCAACCGCTGCTTTGATTGCAACCGCACCCAGTTGTGGTGCAGATACGGTTGATAAACCACCCAAAAATCTGCCAACTGGGGTTCGAGCTGCACCTGTGATTACGATATCCATTTATACTCCTTTCTTAAGTTTTTCATAATTTTACCAATTTGGTTTTCTTTTTTCCAAAAAAGCCGCCATTCCTTCTTTTGGTTCCTCCGAACCAAAGCAGGCACCAAAATGTCTTATTTCTAAGGAATTTCCGGAATGAAGTTCTAAATCCAGTCCTTGATTAATAATCGACTTAGCCGTTTTTATCGCTCTTGGTCCTTTACTCGCAATTTTCCGGGCAATCTCTTTGGCGGCTTCCAGTATATTATCTTGAGGAACAACTTTGTTAACTAAACCGATACGTAATGCTTCTTGAGCATCTATTGTATCGCCCGTAAAGATCAGCTCTTTACCAATACCAGTTCCGACCAGTCGCGGTAAACGTTGGGTTCCACCAAATCCTGGGATTATTCCTAAATTAACTTCGGGTTGGCCAATTTTTGCATTTTCTGCCATAATTCTTAAATCACAAGCAAGGGCTATTTCACAACCGCCCCCTAAGGCGAAACCGTTAATTGCGGCAATGACCACTTTGTTAATACTCTCTATCTTATTTAAAGTGCGATGACCGTTCTGGGCGAATTCTCGAGCATGAATCGGGTCAAATTCCTTCATTTCGGCAATATCCGCGCCCGCTACAAAAGCTTTTCCTTCACCAATCAAAACTATTACCCGAGTTTCTTCATCTTTTTCCAGTTCCTTAAAATATTCCTCGATTTCCAGTATAAATTCAGTATTTAGAGCATTAACCGGGGGTCGATTAAGCTTAATGATGGCAACATGGTTTTCTTTGGTGACATTGAGAAATTTAGTTTCCATAATACCTCCTTAAAATTATCCTATTTTGATTTTTATTATGAAATTGTTTAAAGGACATGAACTTTTATTATAAGAAAAAATTAAACCGAGTCAAGAATATATAAGATTTACCTGATTTTCTTGACTTTTGAATTATATCAAATTATCATTAACGTTTCAAATTTGCAATAATAATGAGCTTAAATAAATTTTCGGAAAGAAGCCGTATTTGTTAACTCCCTACATTATTCAATTTGCCAGTAATTTTGCCGTAGTTTCCATTTTGATTTTTATTCCATTAATTGCCCAATCTTACGGTGCAAACTCTTCAACGGTTGGTATTTTAGTTGCAACCTATCAAGGGATGATTTTTCTGTCTTCGGCTCTGTTTGGGCGGTGGTCCGATTTAAAGGGTAGGAAGCAGTTCGTCGTTCTCGGGTTATTCCTCGCTTCCCTTGTTTTCTTTGCTCATCATTTTGCTACAAATATATATTCATTATTCTTCGTGCGCGGTTTAGCCGGTTTAGCGGTGGGTATTTTTCCTGCCGCCATTATCGCCTATGTTTATGAGAAGAATAGCAAATTAGGTTTGTTCACGGCAATTGGTGCATTAGGTTGGGGTATTGGTTCAGTTTTTGCTGGAGTGGTAGGTGCTTATCAAACGCTATTTACTTATTCTGCTTTATTATTTTTTGGCGCTTTTCTTTTTGCTTTGGTTTTCTTGAAACAAACGAAGAGGCATATCGACCAGCCATTTTTTAGTTGGCATATTATTAAAAGAAACTGGCGAGTTTATTTATCTTTCTTTTTGCGGCACTCTGGCGCATTTGGAATCTGGGCAATTTTCCCCTTATTTCTTGCCCATCTGGGTGCAAATAAACTATGGATTGGCATAATTTATAGCTTAAATGCCTTTGGGCAGTTCATTTTCATGCCTCATTTAGAAAGAGTTCACAGTAATCGGTTAATCAAGTGGGGGTTATACGCCTCTACGGCTACCTTCATTATTTTTGGCTTGTGTCGAAACTTCTGGCAAATTTTACCGTTTCAAATTCTACTGGCATTTTCTTGGTCGTGTCTTTATCTTGGTTCTCTAAAATACTTGTTGGAGCATAATGAAGAAAAGTCCACGGCAATCGGTGTTTTCAATTCGATTAGCAGTTTAGCTGGAATTATCGGTTCGTTATTAGGTGGGTTAGTCGGGATTTTAGGGTACCCGGCAGTAATGTTCACCGCCGCCCTTTTCACCATTGCCGGAGCGTTTATTTTTAGATTTTAACCTCTGACTGAAACGTGCTTCTTGGTTCTCATTCGCCTGATGTCCGGCGTATTTACGCCGTGCGGTTGTGAGCTATGATTGATTAATCCTTTTGCCCAGCAACCCCCATTGATGAACACAATAAAAATTTCAATAGAGTGAATGTCGTAAAAACGCGTGTTAGTTGCAGTTTTTGCAATTGCTATTGAGGAGGTATTTCGTTTACTTCTCTTTGCGTCCAGGTTTCTTTTCGGATGGCACAAAGGTCTTTGCTAAGCGTTCGAGCGTCATCATCAGCATGTCGAATGCCATGAATGATTCCTTTCCACCCATTCCAAATTCTTCCATCATCGGGCCGTGCATCAGCATTTCGGCTGTTCTTCGAAGGGTCAGAATTGTTCTTTCAATCTCTGCGCGATCGCCAGACTTGATGGCTTTGTAAACTTCGTTCCCAAGTTCGTAGATCCAAGGAAAATCTTCACGAAAAAGGCTAGTAATCAACAAGATACCAATTGGGTCTCTGGATGTCTCAGACATGCGCATCAAGTCATCGAACATCATAGGGTTAAAACGTCTAAATCTCCGTCGACGGATTGGGTCTATAGCGTCCGTCAGTTTACCTTCTACCCTTGATGGCAAATCTTTGAACATGATTTTGATTTCTTCAAATAGTTTGGCCGCCGAAGTTTCATCAACAACTGGTTTCTCTTCCTTCTTGTCCTTACTGTCGGTGAGAGTTTTTAGAATTTTAGTCGCCTTCTGCTTAAACTCTTTGACTTGCATGACGATAGCATCATGATCGGGCTCTGAGTATGGAATGCGACCGACAAGTTGTATGACTAACTTGGTTAGTGATTCTTCCTCATCATCACAGTTTTCGAACTGTGCAAACGGGCCGCTGCTAACCCTATTGAGGGGGATGCCAAGAGCGATACCAAAAACTGGTGTATTCAATTTTCCTTTAGCTACGCCTGCTTCATAGAGTATCCACGGTCTATCTAGACTGCGCTGTGTCAGTAAGCATACAACATCTGATGCTACACTAAGTTTCTTCATTAATTCGGGATACCATTCGACACCATATTCGATTCCCTGCGAGCCTTTCCGGTCAGATGACCGGAAGGATTTTAGAACCCCGCAACTAACAACGCTGAGCAATTTGCAGAATGCTTCAGCGAGTTCAGCATCTCTGCTATCATGGCTGACGAAAATAAGGGAAGTTGTTGGTCCTGTGGGAAACTGTACCGTTTCCACGGGTTTTGTTTTTTCGATTGATGGATCAGGCATAGATGGCTCCTTTCTTTTGTATTTTGAATTGAAGAACTCTAATTGCTAAAATGGCAAATAACTTGTTTATAACCAAATAAGTTCGGATATACCCCTGATTTTTATGCACCAATAGCGCTTTTTGTATCTTTGCTGGCTCACCGGAAGTAATCATTTAATTTTCCTAAGTAAATTATACTCAAATCTCTAAAGAGTCAAGAAACAATTTTGTCAGCACCGATTTATTTTTCCTGCCTTCATTTTATCAGTGTCGGCACAATCGAAATACGACTTTTTGCCTAACGGTTTGCGGATAAAAGAAGTTGCCGAAGGTAATTTAGAGAAATCAAATATTTCCCTTTTATCCACTGTTATATGACCTGAAGAGTAGGGTTGCGAAGCAGCAGCAGAGTTGCCCTTCGCTTAAAATACTCGAAATGATTTATCATCATTCACCTACCTCATACGTTTCTAAAAGTAAAATAGATACTCCACCTCCACCTTCGTCGAACCATTCGCCATCTTGTTTATGCGGTGGGATGTTCATATTTGAAAGATCCCCATCAATTAAACCGCCAATTACAGATTTTCCTGATGGAAAATATCTAAGCGATGTTGTATAAAAAAACCCGTCCATTTCGGAAGGTTCAGCCCCCGTTCTTCTAGGTTGATTACTATATCCTGATCTAACTCTTCGAAAAGCCTTGCTTGCAGAACTTTCTAAAATATCCCAAATAACTCTTGACCACCCATTTTCTTGCTTGGCTGTGTTTCTATCATCAAATGGATCACCCGAAAGGCATTCCAAAGAATGAACAAGTTCCAATCCGATATCTGAATGGTCTATGAGGGGATTGCTGGAAATACAAGATCCGATTGGATAAGTACCTGGAAAGCCCAACATGCCAGATTCTGGCCGTTCAGGCGGGCGATCATCAATAAGTAGATATTGTGCACCTCTCCGGGGTGCCGATGGTCTGACATGTCTCATTTGTCCATTTAGTAGTTTGCCTGAATTAACATAAGTAAACTCGGGCCATGTTGAATAAAGTTGGAATTGATCTAAATCGCCTTTACGAATCGTATAAGGTTGGTCCGATGATTTTTTTGCCTGATATAGAATTGCATTTCTAATGATGTTTCCATCCATATCTGAATGCACATGACACCATAGTAGGTCACCAAGTTCACAGGAGTGTCCAATCATTCCCTTGAAAGTTATTTTTGGTGTCTGATGGCAATAAATTCCAGTGAGAGCAATCCTAACTTTGAAAAGATCGAAAATTTCTCGCCATTCATTTTCTATAATTTTCGTTCCATTTAAAACCAATGAAGCTACAATGTCTGGTTCCTCAGGTTCGTCTCCTCTAGCTCTACAATTATCCCATGCTTTCAACATACTTATTAACATTGAATATCGGGCAGAAGCCACTAAGTAGGGTCTTACTTTGTTTACATTTAATATAAATGACATTTCCATCATTCCTCCATCAAGCAAAGGGCAATTTCATATAACTTGGTTATATCCGAACTTCGCTTTTTGTGCCAAATTGGGAGTATAGACGAATTTAAGAAAAGAAGTGATCATTTAATTTTCTTAAGTAAATTATACTCAGATTTCTTGAAAGTCAATAAGTAGTTTAACCACAACGAGGAGGAGCCAGCCCCAAAAAGACAGTGACTAGTGCAAAGTGGCTTGTGGCTAGTGAAAAATAAAGTCTAAAGGCACAAGTCTTAAGTCACAAGTCAAAGGTGGAGTTAAAAGTAATATAGGAACCAGCTTAGGAACCAACCTACGGAGTAGCTTAGGGGGCAGCCCCGGAGCCAACTCCCGAGCCTGCCTACCAGCCAGCCTCTGAGCCAGTTTAGGAGCCAGCCTACCAGCCCGCATGGGAGCCGACTTAGGAGCCAACCTACGAACCAACCTACGAGGCTGCCTACGGGGTCACCCCCTAGGCGATACCCCCTCCCTAAGCGAAAATTGACCTAACCGATTGACGACCAAGATGATAGATGGAAAATTGGGTCGATTTTAGGTTAATATATATATATAACTTTTGTATGACCTAAAATAACCAAAAACAATTGCGGGTCGGATGAATCCGACCCCTACTTTTTTTAATCCGTGGTTTCTTATCTCTGCTATCTCCGTTATCTCCGGTGTTTATTTCTTCTAATCTGTGTCAATCTGTGTGAATCTGTGGTTAATTCTTTTCTGTGTACTCAGTGCCTTCGGTGGTTATATTTCTGCATCTCTGTGGTCTCTGTAGTTATTCTTCTCCGTGCCCTCTGTGGTTACTTTCTGTGGTTTTATTCAATCAGGATAAGACAGCAGTATTTTGAAATATCTTTAGTTGATTTCACTACCTCCAGTTTAATTCCAACATTTCTTGCCGTCTTATAAACATCAATCCCGCAGGCTTCCATTGCCGGTCGAGCAAATTCAGGAAATTTGCATCTGCTCTCAATATCGCATATTGGGCAGAGATTACAGGGTCCAGCACCCATCCCAAAAGCTTTATAATAACCGTCTAAGAAGATTTCTCGTTCCAATTTTCCTAAGACACGATACATATTGCGTCGTTTTGGTCTTTCTTTGCCTGGTTTTGAATAATAGGTATAAATCAGCGCTTTCTTATATTCAGAAATCATTCGCCGAGTATATTCGGATATCGGTGAGAAGGGTGGACAACACAATCGCTTTCGATAGCCACCGCATCCATACTGGCATTTTAGTCTTACCCAATTGCCGGTGACGATATTCTTAGAATCAATTAATTTAGCTTCATCTGCCCCCATTTGTAATGCTTTTTTTACGTATTGGCTTAAGTTTTTCATATTGAAAATAAAATAATTGCGATTATGGCTAAAATCATTCCGATAGTGTGAGTAAGATTTATCGATTCTTTCAAGAATACGAAGCCGAAGATTGCTGGAACCACAAAATAAAGTCCGGTAAAGGGAATAACTACCGAAGCCGGTCCTTTGGAGAGGGCTAAATAAAATGAGATAGTAGCAACGCTTGAGACTAACCCAACGAGTAAAGCATAGACGGCAAATCGGTCAAAGCGAACATGAGTTGTCGAAAAGGTATAAATCGTTATGAAAATAATCGGTGCAGTCGTGGCAAAGAAGATGAGCAGGGTCATATTCATGTTCTTGGTTAGTAATTTGCTGAAAAATCCCCAGATGCCCCAACCTAATAGGGCAACTAAGCAATATATTCGATAGTCCATAATTAACAAACTTGAATATATCGTCTAATTTCACATTGTCAATATTTTTCAGAAATGGCAAATTTGTATAAGTTTTCCTAATACTGCTCTGAATACTATTATACTTTTTGAAAAAATCTATCAAAGCTTTTTCAATATATTCCAATTTCCAAAATCATAAGTTTAAATAACAAAAAAGGGGTTGAGCTTTAACTCAACCCCTGGACACCAGTAATTACTACTTAGTCACGATGAACTTTTCAATCGCTTCAAACTTATCAGCTTTCATTCTTACAATGTAAACGCCGCTTCCAAGTTTTTGACAATCAGTATTAATCAAATATTTGCCCGTTGGTTTGGTATCAGAAATAAGAGTCTTTACTATTTGCCCATTTACGTTATAAATCGTAATTTCAACATTACTTGGACGAGGTAGTGCAAAACTTATGGCCAAATTATAAGCGGTCGGATTTGGATATGGTCTGAACAACTTAACTTCTTTAGTTTCGATTACGGTCAGCCATTTCGTCATTGTGTCATTATCCGGATTTTCATCAGTCTCAAGATGAGTCGCTGCACCTTCATTATAATAACCAGCAACCGCAACCCACGGGTCAAAAGCTACTGTGGTGGTTTGACCAGCGCCTAAGCTGATAAAACGACAACCGAAGTAAACGCACCCAATTTGGAAGAAAACAAAGTAGCTCTCGTCATATCCGCCAAAGTTTTTAAACACGGCGGTTGGTGTGACATTGGTTCCAGCTATGATTGTGTCGAGTGGTTCAAGAATCTCAAGCACACCGACATCATGACCAGTTACAGGAATTACCTCAAATTTACCATAAGCCGTATCATTGGATGGATTCTCATCACCAGTAAGTATAGTATAGGATATCGTATTATACTCTCCTAATATAGCTTCCCATGTTGCAAATTCAACTGTATCGATTGCTCCAGCCGGTAATGTTATCTCGACTGTATCCGAGTAATTTCCGTCTTCAGTAACTTGGTGAACCCGCTCGTTTAAATAGCCTAACATAGCGGGCGGGTTTATCTGAAATACAACGGGGAAAGTCGCCTCAGCGGTGCCAAAATTTCGTACTACCGCTTTTGGTATTATATTGGAACCTTGATAAATATTACCAGTTGGAGAAAGGATTTGTGTAACACCAGCATCAATCATTACCGTAGTTGGTTTAGTCTTTATGAGCCAAAAATCGCCGCCGCCGGCACCGAATGACCCAGTTAAGCCACATAAAATATATCCACCATCCGGGGTCTCTTGAATCCCTTCACCGACATCTGAGCCATATCCTCCCCAGGTTTTAGTCCAAAGCGAGTCACCATTGGCATCGGTTTTGATAAGATACATATCATACTGACCAGCACCAAACGAACTGGTAAATCCGAAAACAATAAACCCTCTATCTGAGGTCTCAAATACTTCATGACATCTTTCCTCGCCCGAACTACCATAAAGCTTTGACCATTTAGCATTTCCAACAAAATCAGTTTTTACCAGATAGACATCCCAATTAATTCCGCCAAACGACTTTGCACCACCAGTAACGATGTAGCCGCCATCCGATGTTAAACCAACTGAGCAACCTAAGTCTTCATCCGGTCCTCCGTATGTTCTCGTCCATAGGCTATCGCCATTTGCATCGGTTTTAATAAGATACATATCCCAATCACCCGCACCGAACGAACCGGTCTGACCAGCAAGAATGTAACCACCGTCAGGGGTCTGTTGTACCGAACGACAAAAATCATAACCGGGTCCGCCAAAGGTTTTAGTCCAGATAGTATTGCCCATTGAATCGGTCTTGATAAGATAAACATCACCGCCACCAGCGCCAAATGTTCTAGTCTGACCGACAATAATATATCCATCATCGGAAGTTTGCTGGACCCAATAACCTCTTTCTTCATATAAACCACCAAAGGTTTTTGTCCAGAGAGCAATACCATATTCATTGGTCTTGATAAGATAAACATCACGATTACCTGCACCAAAAGAAGTTGTAAACCCAACAATAATATATCCGCCATCCGAAGTTTGCCGAACGCAACGACCTAAATCTTCATAGGCTCCACCATAAGTTCCGGTCCAGAGGGTATGACCATTGGCATCGGTTTTTACCAGATAGACATCGTTACTACCGTTACCGAATGAAAATGTTTGACCAACCATTATATACCCGCCATCCGAAGTTAGTTGAACCGAAAAAGCATAGTCCTGACTTGAGCCTCCATAAGTTTTGGTCCAGAGCGTATCGGGTGGTTGAGCAAAAAGAGAAATTACCCAGAAGGATAGTATTATTACTATGAGAGAAGATTTTTTAAACTGTCTCATATCGCCTCCTTTACTTAATAAAACAAAACCTTCTTGCGAAGGATTAAAATATTTAAACAACTCCAATTGATTGATATTTGAAAAAATAGCCATAATCATCTCATGTTCAAATTTAAGTTGATTATAAATCTAATGTAAAATTTGTCAAGTAAAATTTTAATTGTTAAAAGTTCATAACTCCTTGAAATTTAAGCATTTAATTTTGTGAAATCGGGATGGGTACATTAATAATTGAAGGTATAAGACTTTTTATTTTTCACCTTGGAATTAGCATGAATAAAATTTAAGCAACTAATAATATAATAAACAATCGTTTCTCAACTGTTGACTTTTGTTTCCCCTTAATTATATTAAAGTGTGAAAGATTTTTACAAACCAGAGGATTTAGCTAATTTTAATTACGAACAATCATTAGGTGAACCTGGGCAATATCCTTTTACCCGCGGTATTTATCCCACCATGTATAAGGGACGGCTCTGGACCATGCGCCAATACGCTGGTTTTGGCGATGCGAAAGAGACCAACCAGCGCTTTCGTTATCTCTTAGAACAAGGACAAACCGGTCTTTCAGTAGCATTCGATTTGCCGACCCAACTTGGTTATGATTCGGATTCGGCTCGAGCATTAGGCGAAGTAGGAAAAGTAGGCGTTGCTATCAGCACAATTGATGATATGGCTGAGCTATTTGCCAAAATCCCTTTGGATAAGGTTTCGACTTCAATGACCATCAATGCTACCGCACCAATGGTTATGGCGATGTATATTGTTAATGCCCAAAGAAACGGCGAAGCTTGCGATCAGCTTTCCGGCACGGTCCAGAACGATATCTTAAAGGAATATATTGCCCGGGGTAATTATATCTTTCCGGTTCGCCCTTCGCTGAAACTGACTATGGATATTTGGGAATACTGCATCAAGCATATGCCAAAATGGTATATGGTTTCCATCTCCGGTTATCATATCCGGGAAGCCGGTGCTACTGCAATCGAGGAACTCGCTTTTACGATTGCCGATGGTATCGCCTATGTCCAATCGGCTTTGGAACGAGGATTAAAAGTCGACGATTTTGGTTCCAGGCTCTCTTTCTTTTTCGGATGTCATAACAATTTCTTAGAAGAGGTCGCGAAATTCCGTGCCGGCAGAAGAATCTGGGCAAGAATCATGAAAGAAAAATTTAAAGCCGAAGACCCGAAATCGCAAATGCTTCGGTTTCATACTCAGACCTGTGGTTCAACCCTGACTGCCCAGCAGCCGGAAAATAATGCGATAAGAGTCGCAATGCAGGCTTTCGCCGCGGTCTTAGGTGGAACTCAGAGTCTTCATACTAATTCTTTTGATGAAGCTTTAGCTTTGCCGACCCAAAAAGCGGTAACCTTAGCCTTACGGACTCAACAGATTATCGGTTATGAGAGTGGGGTCACAGATAACGTTGACCCGTTAGGTGGTTCTTATTATTTGGAAAAACTTACCAATGAAATTGAAGCCGGGGTCATCGATTTATTAAAGACAATTGAGATTCAGGGTGGTGCGGTGACCAGTATTGAAAATGGGTTTATTCAGCGTCGGATTGAAGATTCGGCTTACCGGTACCAAAAAGAAATCGAGCAGGCAAAACGCAAGATTGTTGGGGTCAATGCCTTCGCTGAGCCGGAAAAGGAGACCGAACGGGAAATCCTTAAGGTTTCCCAAAAATTAGCCGAAGAACGAAAAGAACGATTAGAACATTTCCGCACGAAAAGGGAAAAGATAAAAATCAAAGATTATTTAGACTGCTTAGCTAATGGCGCCCGAAAGAATGAAAATCTAATGCCTTATTTAATTGATGCGGTTGGCGCGGGCGCAACCTTAGAAGAAATGTGTAATATTTTAAGACAAATATGGGGAGAATACGATGTTAAAAAATCTTAGTCATATCGGTATTGCAGTACAGTCAGTCGCCGAGGCAAGTAAATTCTTTGCCGAGACTTTGAAATTAGGCGCACCAAAAGTTTATGAGGCGCCGGAACAAAAGGTTAAAGTTGCCTTTTTCCGTCTTGCCGAAGTAGAAATCGAGCTGCTTGAGCCAATGTCGACCGATTCAACCATTGCCAAATTCCTGGAAAAGAGGGGAGATGGAATTCACCATTTATGTTTTAATGTCGACGACATTGAAACCGCCCTCGCTGAATTGAAACAAGCCGGTGTCGCTTTAATTGATGAAAAACCGAGAATCGGGGCACGGGGTAACAAAATTGCCTTTGTTTCGCCCAAATCAACCCATGGGGTATTGATTGAATTAAGAGAAGTAAAGCAGGGAGCTTGACGCTATATGCTTTACGCATTCTGCCGGAATCTGGCGTGATGCATTAGGCGTTATGCGTAGTGCATTTTAATCTTATGAATCAAGAATTTGAGCCAATCTTACAAAAAGACTCACGTTACAAACTCGAAGCCTATTTCTTTGTCCTGGCGGCATTAGATTATACTCGCAAAGATACTGGTAAACCTAAGCACATAACCGGAAAGGAATTATTGGAGGGAATTAGAAAACTTGGCTTAGAACAATATGGCATCATGACCAAGACCGTATTTGAATCATGGGGCGTAAAAACGACCAATGATTTCGGTCAGATTGTTTTCAATATGGTCACTACCGGTTTATTAGGTAAAACCGAAGAAGATAAAATCGAAGATTTTGATAAGGTCTATGATTTTACTGAGGTTTTCGAAAAGAACTACCATTTTGGTGACCAAAAGGTTTGATTACAGCGATAGGAAGAAGCGATTACAACGTTTAATGAAATCGCCGTAATCAAAATGAATCGCTGTAATCAAAATTACCGTAATCACCACTTTTTACATCATTGCTGTAATCGATGCTGAAATGAATATCGAAGATAGAATTAAGCAAGCATTCTCAAAAGACGGTAATTTTAGCCAAATTTTGCCCGACTTTGAAGAACGCGCCGAACAAACCAAGATGGCTTTAGCCGTCTTAGAGGCGTTCACTAACAACCATCACCTGATGGTTGAAGCCGGCACCGGAGTCGGTAAAAGTTTAGCCTATGCCTTACCGGCTGCCTTATGGTCAAAAGCGAATAAGAAACGAGTGGTAGTTTCAACCTATACTAAAATACTGCAAAATCAACTCATCAAAAAGGATTTACCAATCCTAAAATCAATATTGAACGATGATTTAGCGGTTGAAGTGATTTATGGTCAGGAAAACTATCTTTGCCTACGTCGTCTGAACTCCTCGATAAACTACGGACTTTTCGATACCCGCGAGCAAGCCGCCGAAATTGATACGATTTTTGAATGGTCCAAATCCGGTTCCGGTATTCTTGCCGAATATCCTGAACCGTTAAGCTTAAATACTATCGAGCGAATCGGACGCGATTCGAATAACTGTCTATTTCAGAAATGCCCTTTTTATGACCAGTGCTTCTATTTTTATGCGAAAAGCCAGTGGCAGCATGCCGATATTTTAGTGGTCAACCATTATCTCTTCTTTGCCAATGTCGAAACCGATTATTACATCCTGCCCAAATTCGATGCGGTTATCATGGATGAAGCGCACCGGTTAGAAGAAATAGCGGCTCATTTCTTTGGTATCGAACTATCCAATCTTTCGATTTTACGCTTGCTTTCGCTTATCCATAATCCGCGCACCCGACGCGGTATCATTCCTCGTGTCACGATATCGAATATGAAACGGGCAGAACTTAGTTCAGTCCTGGACGAATGCCGCAATGCGGTTACCGAATTCTTTGCCAAAATCCAATGCCAGTTCAAGCAAAATGAAATCAAAAAACGCATCCGAGAACCCAATATCACCGATAATAATTTAGATGAGCCTTTAGAAAAGCTCTATACCATCCTGGCTGAACTGGTGACGCAAGAGCAGGATTTAGATTTAGCCGGCGAGCTATCCAGCTTAACCAAGCGAGTTGAAATAGTTCGGCAGAGTACCGAACGATTTCTAAATCTTGAAGATAAAAATTCGGTCTACTGGGTTGATATGGTTCCGTCCGACCGCTTTTCTTTAAATAGCGCCTTGATTGATGTTTCCGGGCTCTTTGCTGATAAAGTTTTTGCTAAAATTCCCTCAGTTGTTATGACCTCCGCTACCTTAACCGTGAATCGGGATTTTGGCTTTCTCAAGCAGCGATTAGGGGCTAAAGATTGTAAGACTTTGCTTTTAGATTCACCATTTGACTATCAAAGACAGGCAATGCTTTATTTGTCCGAATCTTTGCCTTTACCCAATGAAGAGAATAAGTTCTATGTCGGTTGTGCCCGAACGATTGATGAAATATTAAAGCTCAGCCATGGTAGAGCTTTGATTCTTTTCACCAGTTATCAGGCATTAAAAGAGGTTTATGAGCGTGTAAAAAAAGATGATTTTACCTTTCTAGTTCAGGGTGAGGCACCGGTATTTAAACTTCTTGAAACATTCCGCGACGATATTTCCTCGGTTCTTTTTGCCACTCAATCGTTCTGGCAGGGGATTGATGTGCCCGGAGAGGCGTTAAGCTGTTTAGTTATAACCCGCTTGCCCTTTGATGTACCGGATGACCCAAGGTTAGAAGGCGTGGCAGAGAATTTAAAAGAGCATGGCTTAGAGCCTTTTTATTCATTTCAGTTGCCCCAGGCGGTTTTACGATTTCGTCAGGGCTTTGGACGGTTGATTCGTAATACCAAAGACCGCGGGGTGGTCTGCGTACTCGATAAACGAATCATCGAACGCAGCTATGGTAAATCTTTTCTCGATTCCTTACCCAAGAAATTGCCCATTGCCTTTAACATCAACGCCGTCGCTCATTTCTTTAAAACCTAAACCAAAAATCGTTTAACCGCGGAGTCACGCGGATAGACACGGATAATCAAAGAGTAATTAGACTTTTTAGGTTAAAGTAATTGTAATTTAATCTTGGATAACCATATCTATCGAAAATGCTATTGACAACAATGAATATAAGATTAAAATACTGACCGAGAGTGTCGAAGATATAAAAAGGAGACATTATGGAATCAATACAAGAGAAATTAAACAATTTGCCACCCGAATTAAAAACTGAAGTTAATGATTTCATCGATTTTTTGCTTAAAAAGATGAAACGAAGACCTCGAAAAAAACTCAAGTTAGATTGGGCAGGAGGTTTAAAAGAGTTTAAGCATAAATTTACCTCGCTCGACTTGCAAAAAAATATTATTGAATGGTGGGGAGACTGATGTATTTAGTTGATACGAATATCTTCTTAGAACTGTTACTTGAACAGAATAAAGCCGAGGAGGTACGTGAATTTTTCAAAAAAAATAAAGCTTCTACCCTATATGTTACTGAATTCACAATCTATTCAATTGGTATTGCTTTATTACGATTAAAAAAGCCTGCTATCTTTCGGCGCTGGATTGATGATATTATAAAATCCGACATCAACGTAGTAGGACTTGAAATTAATGAATTAAAATCCTTAATAAATATCTCATCAAATTTTAGATTAGACTTTGACGATGCTTGTCAATATGCTATCGCCGAAAAATATAATCTTAAGATTATAAGTTTTGATAGCGATTTTGACCGAACCACAAGAAAACGGAAAAATCTTTCAGAAGTATTGCGATGACTTTCTTCATCTTAAAATTATAGTGTAAATGGTTAAGTTTACCGTGTCTTTCTTGTGAAAATCTCGTGTTAATCGTGTGGTTAAAATTGCCTCAGCGGTCTCTGTGGTTAGTTTTTCCGTGTTTTTCTTGTGAAATCTGGTGATTTCTCATCGCTGTAATCAACGATTTTGTGGTTTTTGACCAATCCTTCAGAAGATATTGACAATCCGTTAATTAAGGATATGATTCTAAAAAAAGTGTAATTTGGTAATGACTAAAGAAGCAGAGAAATGAAGACTTTAAATAAAATAGAAAAGATATTAACCGAATATAAAGAGAAACTCAAAAGAGAATATAAAATCCGGGAAATCGGAGTTTTTGGCTCTTTTGTGCGTGGCGAACAGAAAAAAACAAGCGATTTTGATATTCTGGTCGATTTTGATGAAGTCCCGGACCTTTTAAAATTTATCGAATTAGAAAGATACCTTGAGGAGCTTTTAAAAATCAAGGTTGACCTTGTTAGAAAACAGGCGATAAGAAAAGAATTGAAAGAAAGAATATTAAATGAGGTTATTAATATATGAAAAGGGATTATCAACTCTTTATTGAAGATATACTGGATTGCTTAAATAAAATAGAAGAATTCGTTGGAAAAATTGATTTCGCTGAATTCGTCAAAGACGATAAAACGAGCAGCGCGGTTGTCCGAAAACTTGAAGTTATTGGAGAAGCGACTAAAAATGTCCCTGACTCAATAACGAAGAAATACCAGGATGTGCCATGGAAGGATATGGCAAGGATGAGAGATAAAATTATTCATTCTTATTTCGGCATTGATTATGAGATTGTGTGGAAAGTTATAAAGGAGCGGCTGCCCGAACTTAAACCAATGATGCAAAAAATTCTTGCCGAACAAAAAAAGAGTCAAAAATAAAACTCTTAGTATATAACAATTTATAACTTAGTTTTTTTGAGTGCCCAATTAAACCACAGGTACCAGCGAAGGAATATCATCTTTTGTGGTTAATTTTCCGTGCCTTTTTCGTGAAAATCTGTGTCTACCTGTGGTTAAAAAGAACTGTCTCTGCTTACTCTGTTGTCTCAGTGGTTAATTTTTGTTCTCTGCGTTCTTTAAAGAAGTAAATTCAGTGACTTCAGTGTCCTCTGTGGTTAGTGAATTCTTTTTCGTGTCTGCTCCTCGTTACACTCGGATGACGCTTTGCGTTGCGTGGTTAAAAAAGTTCTTCCGACTTAGGTTCTCTTCTTGTGAAAATCTCGTGTTAATCTCGTGGTTTAAATTTCCTCAGCTTTCTCTTTGGTCTCTGTGGTTAGTTTTTCCGTGTTTTTCTTGTGACAATCCTGTCGTCTCGTATCACTGTAATCAGAGATTTCTCAATCTGATAGAAATCTCGCTCAAGATATTGACTACTGACTAATTAAAGTTAAGATTTTGGAGTGAGTAGAAATTCATTAAAAAGAAATGAAGAAAATGATTTTTTCTTCTTTCACAAAAAGTTAAGTCTTAAAGATAAAGGAGGTAAAAGATGCGTATCAAAGTAGTTCTTAGCGTGGTGGCAAGTCTAATTATTGCTATTCCGCTTGCTGCCCAAATTATTGAGCCGCCCTATGATTCGGCTTACACCTTTACTGACCTTGGTTCAGTGCCTGGTGTGCCGCCCCGGTACGGTGGACTGACCTTCTTTGCCGGTGATTCAAATATCCTGCTCATCGGTGGCAACGCGAACGGACCTTCAGGTCTTCTTTACTCGGTCCGAGTCGTAAGAAATGACAGTAATCATGTTATCGGGTTTGCCGATTCGGCTGCATTCTTTGCCGATGCGGCTTACAATGATGGCGGAGTAGTATACGGTCCGGGTGGAGTCTTATTCTTGTCCCGCTGGCCCGTCAACGATTTAGGGCAGACCAAACCGGGTAGTTCAATAACCGATAAAATCATTGACCTTGACCCCTTGGGTGTGGCGTATTCCAATTCGGCGGTTAATTTCGTGCCCGCCGGATTTCCCGGCGCCGGTCAGATGAAACTCGTTTCGTGGTCAGGTGGACAATGGTACACGGCTGCCTACTCACCGGATGATTCTGGAACTTACAATATTGACTTGGTAAACTATGAAACTACAATCGGCGGTGGACCGGAAGGTTTTATTTACGTCCCACCCGGCTCTCCTCTGTTCTCGGATTTCAACAGCATGCTGGTATCCGAGTATTCGGCTGGTGAAGTAGCGGCTTATGAGTTGGATGGCAATGGCGACCCGGATACTCTTACTCGCGTTTCATTTATCACTGGTCTTACCGGCGCGGAAGGAGCGGCGATTGACCCCCTGACCGGTGATTTTTTGTTTTCAACCTTTGGCGGTGGCGACCATGTGATTGTGGTAAAAGGCTTCGCCGCACCCGGGGTAGCATACCAGGGAAATCCGGACCGAATCCATTTTGAGCTGAAACAAAATGACCCCAATCCGTTTACCCAAAGTACCGAGATTCAATTTTCTCTACCCCGTGCAAGCTATGTTACGCTGAAAGTAGCTAACGGGATGGGGCAGGATGTTAAAACTCTAGTCGACCGAAAATTTCCGGCGGGAAGCTATACCAGTCAGTGGAATGCGTCCGGTTTAGCCAGTGGCGTATATTTTTATCGTCTCGAAGCCGGCAATTTTGTTGCTGTAAAGAAACTTTTGCTATTAAAGTAGAAAAGAGAACGGTCTAAAGAAAATAAGAGTATTCCTAAAATAGCTCGAATAACTAAAATCGTTTAACGCGGATTTCGGCGGGTAGGAACGGATTTTCATAAAACCACTAAAAGCACAGAAATAAATTCAAAGACTTCAGTGTTCTCCCGAATCGGGTCTCTCGACCCGTGAAGGGTCGATTCGACTGTGGTTAATAATAAAACCTCTCCCTTGATGAGCTTGTGCCAAAAGCCCCCAACAACTTGTTTCTGTCTTAATTTTTATTATACTCCTGTCGAATGAAAAGGAGAAAATAATATGCCCCACATTGAATCAACGCCAAGAAATCAATATTTTCTCTTC
>Ga0315274_10000179_pt1 | contig 94684 bp, 89 predicted proteins | sample YL17G02_20_MG_FD_203700 | JGI IMG/M metagenome (GOLD analysis project Ga0315274, IMG submission 203700) | Sediment microbial communities from Yellowstone Lake, YNP, Wyoming, USA - YL17G02_20 | ecosystem: Environmental > Aquatic > Freshwater > Lake > Sediment | place: USA: Wyoming | collected...
GTCCAACATATTCCCTAACAACTGAAAAACCGTTCTTTTCTACATAACTTTGAATCGCATTCGACAAATCTCCCATCCTATTCCCTATCTTTGCCTGATTAAGTCCTACGTAAAGAGCATTTCTCGTTACTTCCACAAGTCTTTTTACTCTATCATTCACTTCTCCGACAATCACTGTAACTGCTTTATCCACACAGAAACCATTTTTCGTTAATCCTGCATCAATACTTAAAATATCACCTGACTTCAATTTCCTCTCCGAAGGAAATCCATGAACAACTTCTTCATTTACCGACGCACATATCGAATATGGGAATCCATTATACCCAAGAAATGTGGGTTCACCACCATTTTCACGTATCATTCTCTCCATCATCTTATCAATCTCTATGGTAACCAGACCAACCTTGACACTCTGACATACCTTGTTAAATATGTCACGGAGCAACTCACCCAACTCCACCATCAAATTGATTTCTTCATCCGTCTTTAACTCTATCTTTCTTTGATTAAGATTCACCATATTCGTGTCATTGCGAACAGTCTTATCGTGAAGCAATCTCGTATTAATTTATCTCAATACTATTTATAATCAATTTATAAATGCTCTCAATATCTCCTTCACCATTAACTTCTTTAAGAATTCCTTTTTGCCTATAATATCTAATCAAAGGAGCAGTCTGTTCTTGATAAACTCTAAATCTCTTTTTTATTGTTTCTTCTTTATCATCCTCTCTTTGAATTAATTCACCACCGCAAGTATCACATTTCCCATTCTGTTTCGGAGGACTAAATTTTATATGGTAACCTGCTCCGCATTTATTGCAAAGTCTGCGTCCTGTTAATCTCTCAACCAAAAACTTTTCCGAAACAACTATACTAATAACCTTATCAATCTTTTTCCCTAAACCTTTTAACACCTCATCGAGAGCCTCAGCCTGCGGTATCGTTCGTGGAAAACCATCAAGAACAAGTCCATTTTTACAATCTTTTTCAACAATCCTCTTCTTTATAATCTTCACCATTATATCATCCGGAACAAGCAATCCTTTAGATACATATTGATTCGCTTCTTTTCCAAGTTCACTACCCTTCTTGATTTCCGCTCGCAATATCTCTCCTGTTGATATTTGTGGTAATTTGTATTTTTCAAAGAGCTTAACTGCTTGCGTTCCCTTCCCACCACCAGGTGGTCCTAATAACATTATAATCATAAATTAACCCTGTAGTAATTACACGGAGCTAATATGAGATCTATGACCCCCACCCTTCCCTCCCCCATTTATAGGGGGAGGGTTAGAGAGGGGGTCTATGCATTAATAATATCCCTTGCTTCCTGAACCTTTTTTCATAAATCCACTATAATTTCTCATTATCAAATGCGATTCGATTTGCCGAACCGTCTCTAATGCAACACCAACAACGATTATCATACCGGTCCCACCAGTGAATTGTGCAATCGTATACGGAATATTATAAGAAACAGTCAATACCTGAGGTATGATAGCAATAAGTGCTAAACACACAGCACCAACTAAAGTAATTCTATTAAGAATAAAATAAATATAATCTGATGTATATTTCCCGGGTCTTCTACCAGGAATAAATGCACCATACTTTTTTAAATTGTCAGCTATCTCAATTGGATTAAACGTAATCGCTGTATAAAAATAACAGAAAAAGATAATCATCAATAAATAGATAAAAGTATAAAAATTAACTATCTTAAATATATAAAAGAATCCTCCTGTCTCCATTCCAAAAACTGCCTGCAAAAAATTATATAAATTATAGGGTGAATAGGAGCTAAAAACGCTTGCTATTCCACCAAGAAATCCTTCTTTCCCACCAAAGAATTGCATAATAGTGGCTGGGAAAGTCAATATCGATGCGGCAAAAATAATCGGAATAACTCCAGCGGTATTTATCCTCAACGGTAAAAATGAAGATTGCCCTGTCATCATTTTTCTACCCACCACTCTCTTCGCATGTTGAATAGGAATTCTTCTCTGGGCGAGTTGTAAAACCACAATAAAGGCTGTTATACCAACAATTATCGCCGCTAATAGTATCATCCAGAACGGATTCAATTGCTGCACTATTAATATAATAGCATTGGGAAATCTTGCAACGATTCCTGCCATAATAATCAATGATATTCCATTACCAATTCCATGTTCTGTTATTTTCTCACCTAACCACATTAAGAAAATTGTCCCAGCAGTCATCGATATCATCGTAATAAAAAGAAAACCACTTCGCGATACATTAGCAGTCAAGCCTTCTTTCAACATCCATACAGCAATACCTAGTGATTGGAACATACATACAAATACTGTTCCCCATCTCGTATACTTATTAATCGCCTTTCTACCCGCCTCACCTTCCTTTGATAATCTCTCAAGAAATGGAATAACGACAACAAGAAGTTGCATAATAATAGAAGTCGTGATATAAGGCATAATTCCTAATGCCATAATGGTCATATTACTGAAGGCACCACCGGAAAACAAATCGATAAAACTCAACAATCCTGCCATCTGTGTTGAAAAAAATTTCTTTACCGCAACAGGGTCTATGAAAGGCGATGGTACATAACATCCAATCCTCTCAACCATTAGCAACAACAATGTAAATATAACTTTTTTCTTTAAATCGGGAATTCTAAATATGTTCGCAAATGATTTTAACATTATATAATTTCTACTTTACCTCCCGCTTTTTCGATTTTTTCTAATGCCGATTTGGAAAATGCATTTGCTTTTACAACTAACTTCTTTTTTATTTCACCCTCACCCAAAATTTTCACCAATACATTTCTCTTATTTATTATCCTTTTATCATAAAGAGTTTGAGGATTAACTTCTTCACCTTCATTAAAGGCACCTAATCTATCGAGATTGATTGGCAGATATTCACGTCTAAATCGATTTTTAAAGCCACCCTTAGGTATTCTTCTAATAAGAGGCATTTGACCACCTTCAAATCCAGGGGTTACCTTTCCTCCTGAACGCGCCTTCTGCCCTTTATGTCCCCTGCAAGAAGTTCCACCATGACCAGAGCCATCTCCAATACCTACTCGTTTTTTTCTCTTCTTATTTCCAGGATTAGCTTCTAATTCGTGCATTTTCATTTCTCTGTCTCCTCAACTTTCAACATAAAAATTACCTTGTTAATCATCCCCAAAACCTGCGGTGTCGCATCTTTTGTCAAAGTTTGATTCAATTTCTTAAAACCTAAAGCCCTTATAGTCCTTCTGTTAATTTCTTTTTGTCCAATACAACTCTTTATTTGTGTTATTTTAACTTTTTTTATTTTCTTTGCCATTTATTTAAGCTCCAGAGGATATGATGGACAGATGATTCACTTTTATCCCTCTATCCTATATTTTAAATTTTTAATGCGTTAAATACCTCAGATATTATTATTTCAAAATTTCAGAAACTGTTTTATCTCTTGATGCAGCAATACGCTCAGGTCTTCTTAAGTTTTTTAATGCCTGTATTGTTGCCGCTACCAAATTAATCTTTGTGCGTGAACCAAGTGATTTGGTTAATATATCGTGAATACCAGCCATTCCTAAAACTGATCTAACTCCCGAACCTGCAATTAAACCTGTACCTTCCGCTGCTGGTTTCAATAAAACTTTTGCCGCACCAAAATGACCTATTATTTCATGAGGAATTGTTCTATTGACTAAAGGAACTTCAATCATATTCTTTTTGGCATCCTCAACACCTTTTCTTATGGCTTCAGGAACTTCATTCGCCTTACCAAAACCAACTCCCACATGACTGTTACGGTCTCCTACTACAACTAAGGCACTAAAACTAAATCTCCTTCCACCTTTCACTACTTTTGCCACACGATTTATATAAATTACTTCTTCACTTAATTTAAGTTCTTCTAATTTAAGTTCTTCTTCGACTTCTTTTATTTCTTCTCCGACATCTTTCTCAATAACTTTATTATCGTCCTGAATCACCATTGTCCTCCTTAAAAAATTTAAAATATAAAACAGACAACTGACAATTTAAATTACCATTCTAATTAAAATTTTATTCCGCATTCTCTCACGGCATCAGCAAATGCTTTCACTTTGCCGTGATATTTATATATATTTCTATCATAAACGACTTTTTCAATCTTATTTTCTTTAGCCTTTTCTCCCAACAACTTACCAAGCTCTTTTGCAGCACTAACATTCTTACAACTTTTGTGTTTCTCCTTAAAATCCTTTGTATTCGTAGTAACAAACACCAATGTTTTGCCATCTATATCATCTATAATCTGTGCATACAGATGTTTCAGACTTTTAAAAATTGCCAAACGTGGTCTCTCTTTAGTTCCAGAGACTTTTTTCCTAACTCTTTTTTTTCTTCTTATCTGTTGTTGAATCTTAGATGAAAGTTTTTTCGTCTTTATACCCATTATATTCTACCTCATAAATCAATAACCTTGTAGCGGTTTGAGTTATCAAATGTTTTTATCACACAAATACAACCACCACCTTACAATTACGCTAACTCTTATTTACCAGCTTTACCAGGTTTCTTCTTTATATACTCACCTAAATATCTTATTCCTTTACCTTTGTAGGCATCTGGTGGTCTTATCCTCTTAATCTCCGCGGCTATCTCTCCAACTTTCTGCTTATCAATTCCAGAAATAATAATATTCGTCGGCTTAGGTGTTTCAATCTTGACTTCTTTGGGAATTGGAAATTCCACAGGTTTACTATAACCCACACTTAACATCAACTTTTTCCCCTCAACGGCAGCTCTATATCCCACACCAATTATTTCTAATTCTTTCTTAAAACCCTCCGTAACACCTTTTACTATATTAGAAAGAGACCTCTGAACTAAACCATGAAATGCTCTTGCCCTTTTTTCATCATTTTTTCTTTTTACAACCAATGCGGAATCCGATTTCTCTACCTCAATTAATTCAGGTAAAGAAAAAGATAATTCTCCCAATCTGCCTTTAATCACCACTTTATTCTCATCTATTTTAACATCAACTCCCTTGGGAATTGAAATCGGTCTTTTTCCTATTCTTGACACTTGTTAACTTCCTCCCAATTAAATTTACCATACGTAACAAAGAACCTCTCCACCAACACTCATCTCTTTAGATTTGTTCCCTGTCATAATACCTTGCGATGTCGAAATAATTGATATCCCAAAACCAGATAAAACGCGGGGAACTTCACCCTTCCCAACATAAACTCTGCAACCAGGTTTACTTACTCTCTTCAAATTAGTGATTACCTTCTCGCCTTTTGACCCATACTTTAAATAAATTTTCAGGATACCCTGCTTATTATCTTTAATCACTTTATAATGTTTGATATAACCTTCTTCCTTTATTACCCGTGCGACTTCAACTTTTAGTTTGGAAGCAGGAATATCAACACTTTCCTTATTCGTATTGTTTGCATTTCTAATCCTTGTTAGCATATCGGCTATTGAATCAGTAACAGCCATAAATTCCTCCATAAAATAATATTGAAGTGGCCACATTTATACGACAATAATGTTTGATAAATTAAACCGCTACCATTTTGTTGTGTATATTAGCTACCAACTTGCCTTTACAACACCAGGTATCTGTCCTTTGCTCGCTAAAAGTCTGAAACAGATACGGCACATATTAAATTTTCGATAATATCCTCTCGACCTGCCACATAGAGGACATCTATTATGTTTTCTAACTTTAAACTTAGGCTTTCTCATCGCCTTAATCATCATCGCAAGTCTTGCCATATTCCTAAATAACCTCTCTTTTCCTATTGTAGGGTTCGGATTTATCTTACATAATGTATTATGTGTGATAAATCGAACGCTACTTTATATTAAATTTTCTGTATGTAAAAACATTTAACTTCTAAACGGCATTCCTATCAGAGATAATAATTCTTTGGCTTCCTCATCAGTCTTTGCTGTAGTACAAGTAACAATATTCATCCCTCGTGACTGCAAAACCTTATCGTATTCTAACTCTGTAAAAATCATATGGTCTTTGATCCCGACACAATAATTCCCTCTACCATCAAATGATTTCGGAGAAAGACCTCTAAAGTCTTTAATTCTCGGTATTGCAACATTAATCAATCTATCAAGAAACTCATACATCCTTTTACCGTGCAAAGTCACCATACAACCAATTGGCATACCTACACGGAGTTTAAACGCCGATATGGCTTTCTTTGACCTTGTTGTGACAGACTTTTGTCCTGTAATAAGAGCCAAATCATTTTCTGCTGCATCAAGAACTTTTATATCTCTTGAACCTTCTCCCACTCCCATATTGATAACTATCTTTTCAATTTTTGGCACCTGCATCACATTCTTATAACCAAACTTATTCATCATAGCAGGAACCACAGTAGTTTTATAAAAATCTTTTAATCTCGCCATTTTATCTACCTCTAAAGTTTTTCTTGTAGCGGTGCGATTTATCGCACCTAATACATAAGGTCAGATAAATCCGACCACTACAAGAAAACTATGCAAATACTTCTTCACATTTCTTACAAAATCTAACTTTTTTACCTTCCTTTGACATCTTGCTCCCAAATCTCACACCTTTTTGACATTTACTACAATATAACATAACATTAGACTTGTTAATAGGCGCCTCAATATTCAGAATACCACCCGGTTGTGTTTGACTCTTTGCCTTTTTATGTTTTTTAACTATATTAATATGCTCCACCACAACACGATTTTCGTCAAGAATAACTCGTAAAACTTTTCCTGTTTTCCCTTTATCCTTCCCAGCTATAACCATCACAATATCATTTCTTTTAATATTAAGACTCATTCTTCCAAACCTCTTGTTGTAATGCGACATCCCTGCCGCAAATTATAGTGCGAGATAAATCTCGCACTACATCTTAGAAATTATTAAATAACTTCAGGTGCTAAAGAAATTATTTTCATAAAATTCTTTGCTCTTAATTCCCTTGTTACCGCTCCAAATATCCTTGTTCCTACGGGCTCCAGAGTCGCATTGATTAGAACCGCCGCATTAGCATCAAATCTTATATATGAACCATCTTCTCTACCAATCTCTTTCCGTGTTCTGACAACAACGGCTTTGACAACATCCCCTTTTTTAACATTGGCACGAGGTGTTGCCTCTTTCACAGATGCAACAATAATATCCCCAATACGAGCATACCTACGTTTCGACCCACCCAAAACTTTGAAACATCTTATCTTCCTCGCACCCGAATTATCAGCTACTAATAAATTTGTCCCTTCTTGAATCATTGTTTTATCCCTCATAATTGGACGGAGTAACCCCGCCACTACAATTATTCGTTTATTTTGCTTTTTCAACTATACCCAATAATCGCCACCTCTTAAGTCGACTCAAAGGTCTTGATTCCTGAACCTTTACGACATCCCCTACCTGACATTCATTCTTTTCATCATGTGCGTATAATTTGGATCTTTTCTTGATAAACTTTTTATATTTAGGATGCTGAACCAATCTCTCGACTTGCACAATAATCGTTTTATTCGGTTTATTGCTTACCACTTTACCTTTTCTTATCTTCCTTTGACCACGTTCTTTCATACTTTACTTTCCTCCAGTTGTAGCCTTCTCAAAACCATTTTCCTTTTCGGTAATCACGGTCTTTATCCTCGCAAGACCTCTTTTCATATATCTTATCTTCACATTATTCTCAATACCACCAGTTACCATCTTAAATCGCAACAAACGTATCTTTTCTACGGTTTCTTTCTCGAGGTCTTTTAAGATACTCAAATCATGTTTTTTCAGTTCATTAATCTGCAATTTTTTCAATTCTTCATCTATCATTCTTCCATACCTCATACTTAACTGTTTGTAGTTCCCACTTGTAGGGGCATATTGCATATGCCCTGCAATTATTGGGCACGTGCAATGTGCCCCTACAAAGAATATTGTTCCCCGCTAAAGCGAGGACCACAAACTTACATATCTCTTTTAACAAATTTCGTCTTAATAGGTAATTTAAAAGCGGCTCTCCTCATTGCATCTCTCGCAACCTCTTCAGTTACTCCTTCAAGTTCAAACATCATTCTTCCTGCTTTAACAACAGCAACCCATTTTTCAGGATTACCTTTTCCTTTACCCATTCTTGTCTCAGCAGGTTTTACCGTTAAAGGTTTATCGGGAAATATTCTTATCCATATTTTGCCCAGTCTTTTCATTACTTTTGATAAAGTAACACGACAGGCTTCAATTTGTCTGTTTGAAATCCATCCATATTCCTGAGCCTGTAATCCAAAGTCACCAAAGCTTAACTCGTTGCCTTTAAAAGCCTTGCCTTTATGTATATTTTTCTGTTGCTTCCTATGTTTTAACTTTGCGGGCATTAACATAATGACTAACCCTCCACGAATTCATCAGTTTGTAGTCCCCACTTTAGTGGGAACTAATGAACCTGTTAAAGCAGGAACTACAAACTATGTAGATTGATTCATTAAACCTTAAACTTGAAACATTAAACTTTACACTATATCTTTGTCTTTTTCTTATCATATTCACCTGTATACATCCAAACTTTCACTCCAACAATACCATATTTTGTTTTAGCTTCTGCAAAACCATAAGATACATCTGCTCTTAATGTATGTAGAGGAACTCTACCTTCTCTATACCATTCCATTCTTGCCATTTCAGCCCCTGCTAATCTGCCTGAGCAAGCTACTTTGACGCCATGAGCCCCCATTTTCATTGATGCGGCAACTGTCTTTTTCATAGCTCTTCTGAAACTCACCCTTTTTAATAATTGAGCTGCAACACCTTCAGCTACTAATTGCGCATCAAGCTCAGGTCTCTTTATCTCATTAATATATATAGAAATACTTTTACCTGTCTTACTTTCAAGCTCCTTTCTCAATTGTTCAATCTCTTCACCTTTTCTACCAATTACCATTCCGGGACGTGCTGTATGAATAGTAATTTTTGCTTTATTCGATGCTCTTTCTACATCAACTCTTGAAACTCCAGCCGGATAAAATCGCTTCTTAATAAATTTACGGATTTTCAAATCTTCATGTAATAATTCTGGATAACCTTTCGTGGCAAACCACTTTGACTCCCAATCTTTTGTTATAACCAACCTAAACGACTTCGGATGAACTTTTTGTCCCACAAATTCCTCCTTTTTATGTAGTGCGACACTTATGTCGCTGGTAAAACAGGCTTCCAGCCTGTTTTGAACAAGCAAGATGCTTGTTCTACCACTGCGAGATAAATCTCACACCCAACTTCAATAAGGTTTAATAAATCAAACCGCTACATTGATTTTAAAATTACTGTTATATGACTTGTTCTTTTTCTAATTCTTGAAGCCCTACCCATTGCCCTTGGCATAAATCTTTTGAGCATTGTCGCACCATCAACTATCACATCAGAGACAACCATTTCTTCAGCATTCTTGACCTTTTTATCTGTGGCATTTGCCACTGCCGATTCGATTACTTTTTTAATAATTATCGCAGGTTTATTAGGAGTAAACTGCAATAAGCTAATAGCATCCTGTGCCTTTAAACCTCTGACCAATCTCGCGACCAGCCTTGTTTTTCTTGGCGATACTCGTATGAATTTTACACTGGCTTTACTTTCTTCTATTGCCTTACTTTCTTCCATTGCTCAACTCCTGTCATTAAGTAGCGATGCGATTTATCGCATATAATTTATGTGGTGCGACATTTATGTCGCTTAAAAACGGCGAGATGAATCTCGCACCACATCTTCCACTACCTTCTTATTTTACCTTTGTTATCTTTTCTGATTTTGTTTTATGCCCTCTAAAAGTCCTTGATGGTGCAAACTCACCTAATTTATGTCCAACCATATTCTCGGTAGTAAACACAGGGATAAATTTTTTTCCATTATGGACTGCAAAAGTTAAACCCACCATATCAGGTGAAATGAGAGACCTCCTCGACCAGGTCTGAATGACCTTTTTATCACCTGTCTGAATAGCAAGAGTGACTTTTTTCATTAAATGCACATCTATAAAAGGACCTTTTCTTAATGACCTTCCCATATTTTTTTACCTTTCTCAAAATCCCATCCTTAAGTAGCGGTCGGATTTATCCGACATTATAAAATATGTGCGATAAATCGCACCGCTACAATCCTACATAGTTAAGGATTGTAATTTATTTTACCCTTATAATATATTTATTTGAAGGTTTATTTTTCTTCCTTGTCTTATAACCTTTAGTCGGTTTACCCCAAGGCGTACAAGGATGCCGTCCACCTGATGTTTTACCTTCACCACCACCCATAGTATGGTCGACTGGATTCATTGCAACACCTCTTGTGGTCGGTCTGATACCAAGCCATCTTGACCTCCCAGCTTTTCCAATTGAAACATTCTCATGCTCAAGATTACTTATCTGTCCAACTGTTGCCCTGCATTCTTGATGAATAAGTCTTACTTGTCCTGAAGGAAGTTTCAAATGAACATAATTTCTATCTCTTGCAACAACTTGAGCATAACCACCAGCCGTTCTAATCATCTGCGCTCCCTTACCTTTTTTCATCTCAACACAGTGAACAAGAGTTCCAAAAGGAATATTTTTCAATGGTAATACATTACCAGGTTTGATATCTACATTGTCACCTGATATAATTACAGTTCCGACTTCTAATTTGTGAGGAGCAATAATATATCTTTTCTCACCATCTTTATATTTCAACAAAGCAATTCTTGCTGATCTATTGGGGTCATACTCAATTGATTCTACCACTGCTGGAATATTATCTTTATCTCTTTTAAAATCAATAATTCTGTAAAGCCGTTTGTGTCCACCACCTTGATGATAAGTAGTAATCTTACCTCGATTGTTTCTACCTGCCCTCCTTTTTAGTGGCACCATCAAAGATTTTTCACCTTTTTTACGAGTAATATCTTCAAATGTAACCGTCGACATCTGCCTTCGACCTGGTGTTGTTGGTTTATATTTTTTCATTCCCATCTTATATGCCCTCACTTTTAGCAATCACATTTATGCGATGTAATGCGACATTTATGTCGTAGATTGTTACGAGATAAATCTCGCACCACAATCCACATTATTAATAAGGTTATTAAAATAATTCGATCTTAAATCCTTCTTTTAGTGTTATAATTGCTTTCTTTCTATCTTTCTTTTTACCTTCTTTAAATCTTACTCTTTTTAATTTCCCTTTAACATTAACTGTATTAACACTCTTCACCTTTACATTGAAAATTTTCTCAACAGCATTCCTGATTTCAATTTTATTACTATCATCTATAACTTCGAACACATATTTGGGATTTTTCTCATTAATCGTTTGTAATATATTACTTTTTTCAGTTACCCAGGGGCGTAACAAAATTAAATTCGGGTCTTTCATTTTAACAACTCCTCCACCTTTTTAGCACTCTCTTGAGTAAATACCAGATTATCGCAATTCAATAAGTCAAAAATATTTATATTATTATAATTAATCATTTTTACATTAGGAATATTTCTCGAAGAAAATTGAGCATTCTCATTCTTACTATCAAGAACAAACAATATTTTACCTTCGAGCTTTAAATCATTTAAAAAACCAACAAAATCTTTTGTTTTTGGTTTATCAAATTTAATATCTTCTAAGATCTTTATTTTACCTTCTTTTTGTAATGCTGAAAGGGCTGATTTTAATGCTCCTCTCTTCTTTTGCACAGGAATATTCACATAATAAGAACGCGGTCTCGGACCAAATACTACTCCTCCACCCCTCCACAACGGCGACCTTATACTTCCAGCTCTTGCTCTACCCGTTCCTTTCTGTCTCCAGGGTTTAATACCACCACCTCTCACTTCGCCTTTAGTTTTTGTTGATGCAGTTCCACGCCTCTGATTCGCAAGATATTGATTTAAAACTTCTCGCATCAAGACAGTGTTTATCTCACAAGAAAAAACATTATCATCCAGATTGATTTTATTCTTGGATGTTCCTTTTGGTGTCAAAATGTCAAATTCAGGCATCGCTTCCTCCGAAAATGTAGCGGTTTAATCTATCAAACACAGTTAATTGTCGCATAAATGCAACTACTACAATTTATTTCTTCTTAGTCGATTTTACAGCTTTTGTTATCATTAAATAACCATTATTAGCTCCGGGAATCCCGCCTCTAATCAACAACAAGTTCTTCTCTTTATCAATTTTTATAATACTTAAACTCAGTATACAAACTTGAACATTTCCCATATGCCCAGGACTAGGCATATTCTTGACAACTCTTGATGGATACGCACTGGCTCCTTGAGATCCTGTCCTACGATGATAACACGAACCATGTGACATCGGTCCTCTTGAGAAATTGTTTCTCTTTATAGAACCAGCAAAACCACGACCCTTGCTTTTACCTCTTATATCTATAAGTTCACCTTCCTTGAATATATCAACAGTAATTTGATCTCCAACTTTATAATTTATTTCTACTCCATCTAATCTAAACTCTTTTAATAGTCGACAAGGAGAAATATTATTTTTTTGAAAATGCCCTGTTAGAGGATTATTTGAATGTTTTGGTTTTCTTGTGCCATAACCTAATTGAATAGCATTATACCCTTCTTTTTTAGCAGTTTTAATCTGCACAACGGGACAAGGACCTGCTTCTATTACTGTTACAGGCACAATCTCACCCTTTTCATTATAAATTCTCGTCATTCCTATTTTTTTACCAAGTATTCCTATTGTCATTACATCATCCTCCAAATGTAGCGATGCGATTTATCACATTTCTTAGGTGTCATTGCGAGGAACGAAGTGACGAAGCAATCTCATCCAATAAATACGAGATTGCTTCACGATAAGACTGTTCGCAATGACACAAAGTCAAACAAATCCAATCGCTACAGCACCTTATATAAAGTATTATTTTAAGAGAGTGATTAATTAGAATTAAAAAAATGTCTTTGTCAATCTTATAATAAACGTTTTTAAAATTTATTTTATTAAATGCTGATTTGTCGCATAAGTGCGACTGATAATTTAATTACATCTTAATCTCAACATGAACACCAGCAGGCAAATCAAGCTCAGTTAATGCATCCATAGTCTTTTGATTTGGTTCTTGAATATCAATCAGCCTTTTATGAATTCTCATCTCAAACTGCTCTCTTGATTTCTTGTCAATATTAGTAGACCTATTGACTGTATACCGACTAATCCTTATTGGTAAAGGAATCGGACCAGAAATTTTCGCACCCGTTCGCCTAACTGCATCAACAATCTCCTTAGCTGATTGGTCAAGAAGCCTGTAATCAAATGCTTTTAAAGATATTCTGATTACTTGCTCGTTCATTTTTTACCTCGCAATATTTTGTAGCGGTCGGATTCACCCGACATTTTTATTACGTGCGATAAATCGCACCGCTACATTATTTACAATTTAGATTGTATATAATGAATATATAATATTTACTGCCTACTATATTTAGACGGCAACAACTATATGTTCTGCTATTACTTTAGGAACTTCTTCATAATGAGAAAACTCCATTGTAAAAGTCGCTCTTCCTTGTGTCAAAGAACGCAAACTGGTCGCATATCCAAACATCTCTGACAATGGGACACTCGCATCTATGATTTGTAAATTATGCTTTATTTTTGTATTTTCAATTCGGGCTCTCTTAGAATTCAAATTACCTAATACATCCCCGAAATATTCTATAGGTGTTACTATTTCAACGGACATTATGGGTTCAAGAAGTATAGGTTTACACTTTCTTGCACCTTCTTTAAACGCTATAGAACCTGCTATTTGAAATGCCATCTCTGACGAATCCACAGGATGATAAGAACCATCCATCAACGACACTTTAACATCAACTATAGGGAATCCCCCTAATACTCCCGTTTTCATCGCCTCTATAACACCCTTTTCAACGGCAGGAATATATTCCTTTGGTATGGAACCTCCGACAATTTTATTGGAAAATGAAAATCCTCTTCCAGCCTCCTGTGGCTCTATTTTTAATTCAACGTGCCCATATTGCCCTTTTCCACCCGATTGTTTTATAAACTTTCCCTCTTGAATTGTTGAGACTGTTAGTGTCTCTCTATATGCTACCTGTGGTCTCCCAACATTCGCATCAACATTAAATTCTCTTTTTAACCTATCAATAATGATTTCAAGATGAAGTTCTCCCATCCCCGAAATAATCACTTGTAACGTTTCTTCATCCGTTCTTATCCTAAAAGTCGGGTCTTCTTCAGCAAGTTTTAATAATGACAAAGAAAGTCTATCTTGATCAGCCTTAGTTTTTGGTTCAATCGCAATAGAAATAACCGGTTCAGGAAAATGCATTGCCTCAAGAAGTATGGGATGATCAAAATTGCTAAGTGTATCTCCTGTAGTTGTATTCTTTAATCCAACTACAGCAACTATTCCACCCGTATAGATATCCTCAATTTGTTCTCTATCATTGGCATGCATTAATAAAAGCCTGCTGATACGTTCATTAGTGTCTCTTGCGATATTATGAACAAAGTCGCCTATCTTCACTGATCCTGAATATACCCTTATATAAGTTAATCTCCCAACGTAAGGGTCGGTCACTACTTTAAAAGCTAATGCCGAAAATGATTCATCATCATCAGGTCTTCTGACTATTTCTTCTCCGGTATCTGGATGTTTACCTTTTATCGGAGGTAAATCTATCGGAGATGGTAAATAATCCACAACTCCATCAAGCAATTTCTGAATTCCTTTGTTCTTAACGGCACTACCACAAAAAACCGGTGTAATTTTCGCCTTGAGTGCAGACGCCCTGATACCTTCTTTAAGGTCATCTATCGTTAAAGTACGACCATCAACGTATTTCACAAGGAACTCATCATCATATTCCGCGATTGTCTCAATCATTTTCTCTCTATATTTAATTGCTTGTGTCTGATATTCTTTGGGAATCTCACTTGCTTCATATTTCACACCCTGAGATTCCTCATCCCAGTAATAAGCCTTCATTTCTACAAGGTCAATAACACCCACAAAATCCGATTCTATCCCAATAGGTAACTGCATCGTTACAGGATGAGCATGAAGTTTAGTTTTCATAGCCTCAATAGTTGCAAAATAATCCGCACCTACTCTGTCCATCTTATTCACAAAGGCTATCCTTGGCACTTTATATCTATCAGCTTGACGCCAAACGGTTTCTGACTGCGGTTCTACTCCTCCAACAGCACAAAAAAGAGCGACCGCACCATCAAGAACTCTTATTGAACGCTCTACTTCAACTGTGAAATCTACGTGTCCTGGAGTGTCAATAATATTAATTATATAGTCCTTCCAATGACACTGTGTAGCCGCAGAAGTTATTGTTATGCCTCTTTCTCTTTCCTGAGGCATCCAATCCATCTGGGTATCACCTTCATCAACTTCACCTGTCTGATGAATCACACCTGTGTAGAAGAGTATTCTCTCCGTAGTAGTTGTTTTCCCGGCGTCTATGTGTGCCATTATTCCTATGTTTCTTAATTTTTCTAAATCATACGACCGCGCCACGTTAAATCCCACCTATCTGTAATGCGAGATTTATCTCGCAACTTTTCTATGCGACATAAATGTCGCATTACAATTTAATTTGTAAAATTGACCTCAAAATAAAAGCAACCTTCTTAAAACGATGACTAAGTTGAAGGTTGTTTTAATAGAGAAAGAAATAATAATTACCATCTATAATGAGCAAAAGCCTTATTGGCTTCTGCCATCTTATGCGTATCTTCTCTCTTTTTAATTGATAAACCGGTTTTTTTATATGCATCTACTATTTCATTAGCCAACTTCTCACGCATAGTTTTTTCCGGTCTGGTTCTTGCATATGCAATAATCCATCGTATTGCCAATGATTGTCTTCTTTCAGGTCGCACTTCAACAGGAACCTGATAGGTAGCTCCACCGACCCTTCTCGATTTTACTTCTAATAAGGGTTTAACATTCTCAACGGCTTGAGCAAAGACATCAATTGGCTCACCTTCAACTTTTTTAGCGATTAAATCCAAAGCCTTATAAAGTATACCAGAAGCCACATCTCTTTTACCCTGCGACATTAAACAATTAATGAAGCCGGTGATGAGCACACTGTTATATTTTACGTCAGGCAAAATTTCTCGCCTTATAGGCCTTTTTCTTCTCGGCATTAATTATGCCTCCAAATATTTTTATAAATAATAAAAGGGTTAATTACTTCTAACCCTTTTATTATTATTATTTTAATATCTATTTCTTGGGTTTTTTTGCCCCGTATTTCGAACGACCCTGTCTCCTATTTTCAACTCCCATCGTGTCTAATGCGCCTCGAACCACTTTATATCGAATACCCGGAACATCTTTCACTCTACCACCTCTAATAAGAACGATGGAGTGTTCCTGAAGGTTATGACCCTCACCAGGTATATAAGCCGTAACTTCCATCCCATTAGTTAATCTGACCCTCGCAACCTTTCTCAAAGCAGAGTTCGGCTTTTTCGGCGTTGTTGTATAAACTCTCAAACAAACACCTCTTTTTTGAGGACCTTCACCTAATGCAGGCGTCTTTTTCTTTCGTGTCTGTATCTTTCGACCAAACCGAATTAATTGATTAACAGTTGGCATAAAAAAACCCCCAACTAAAATTTAGCGGGGTGACCTTATTTCCCCACCATCACAAATCTTTCTCAAATCGTGATTAGAAGAGCTTTTAAGGCTTTTCCCACATAAAAATGCGGGCAAAAGTTACCACAGGATTTTTACCCTTGTCAAGTGGTTTTTGATGAAAAATCCTAAAAATCTTCAGTTTCTTTTTCTATTTTTAAGGTATTATAAAAAAGATTTTATATTAAATCTTATCATATTCTTATTTGTCAATATAATTTTTACAAAATCCCTCATAGATTTTCATTGAAAAACCTCTAACTTAATCGCAGATAAACTTAATGTTTTCTGTCATCTATATTACAATTATCTTATTCTCAAGGTATTAGTTATTTGAAAAAATTAGATTATTTTGCTTCATACACAATTTACTTCTTGCCAAAATTATTGTTCATCAAGTATACACCAATTCTCAAATTCATTTGTACTAATATTTTTATGATTGTTTAAAAACCTATAAGGATGAGATTGCTTCGTCGCCTTCGGCATCCTCGCAATGACAATTCTCATTTCCTCTCCCCTTGTGGGAGAGGATTAAGGAGAGGGGTATGTGTCATTGCGAATAGTCTTATCGTGAAGCAATCTCGTAGTTAAGACAAAAATTCGAGTTTTTAAATAGCCACTAATAATAATCATTATATAATCTAAAAATGTTGGAATGCAAGCAACTTAATAAAAAAAATAACTTCTTAGCAGACTATTTACCAATAGTTTTTCTAATTATTCTTGCTCTTATTATAAGATTGTATAAACTTGATGAAATTCCACCCGGAAATTGGTATGATGAGGCTATCAACGGTCTTGATGCCCTGTCTATCTTAAAGGCAAAATTCCCACCCGTATTTTTTATGACCGAAGGACATCCAAGAGAAGCTCTGTTTATGTATTTAATCCTTCTCAATTTCAAAATCTTTGGAATATCCTACATTACTTTAAGATTGACCAGCATTATAATCGGAACAATTACAATTCTTTTTTGTTACCTTTTCACAAAGGAATTTTTTGACAAACGAACAGCCTTCTTATCCGCATTAATCTTAGCCTTTCTGAGATGGCACATCCACTTTAGTCGAACATCTTTTCGAACTATTCTAACTCCTTTATTCCTACTCCTTGTATTCTACTTTTTAAAAAAGGGTATTAAGAACAAGAAAACTATTTTATTCATCATTTCAGGGATATGTTTTGGGCTCGGATTTCATACTTATTTAGCTTTTCGATTATCAATTATTATTCTTATTATTTATCTTTTTTCCGAAATACAAAAATGTAGGAGAGGCATATATGCGTCTCCTACAACAATAATAGAAAAGTCTCAAATAGAGTCAACTGAAAAACAACCAACGTTACTTAAAAACGAGATTGATTCGTCGGCTTTGCCTCCTCACAATGACACAACTAATACTGTCATTCTGAGCGAAGCGAAGAATCTCGTAATTTTGTGGAGAGCTCAAATAAAACAGTATTCAAAACATATTCTTCTTTTCATTATATCAGCATTTATTATATTCCTACCCCTTCTCATCGATTACGTAATAAATCCTATACACTTTTTAGGGAGAGCAGATGAAATCTCATTATTCAAAAATGGATTTGTATCAGGAATAAAAGAAATTCTATTAAACATAAAAAATGTGGCGATGATGTTTGCTTTCAAAGGTGACCACGTAGCTAAACACAATATCCCCTTAATGCCTGTATTTGAGCCAGTCACAGCCATATTGTTTTATCTTGGTCTCACCATCTCAATTTTAAAAATAAAAAAATCCCCATCTTATGTCCTGACTGTCAGTTGGTTTTTCATAATGCTTCTTGCTACAATTTTATCCTACGGTTCACCCAATATGTTAAGAACTGTTTCTATTACGCCTGTCTTAGCCATTTTTATAGCAATAGGATTATTAGCAATCACCGATAAATTAAAAAGAAAATTCTCACCTCAGTTATCAATAATAATTATAATCATATTCATTATGTATTTCGCATCTGTTGAATTATATCGTTATTTTTTCATCTGGGCAAAACATCCACAGACCTATCTCGAATTCAATTCCAATTTTGCAGATGCGGCAAGAACATTAAATGAATTGGATGAGAACACAACTATATTCGTCTATGAACCACTCTTTAAACATCCAACTTTCGACTTTGAAACCATAAATCACAAATCAAAATATGCCACATTTACACGAAAAGAAAATGGAGAATTTCAATTCTCAAAGGAACCTTCCAAAGGCTCATTAATCCTCGCTACTGACTGGGACTTAATATACAATTTGTATCTAAGAAATTATTATCCAGATGGAAAAATAATTGGCGGCTTCAAACTCCCGAATGGTTACCTATGGGCAGTTGTGTTTCAAGTAAACTAAACAAGTGTTATTTAAAAATTGATGCTTTTGATACATTCCTAATTAATGGAAATGGGGATAGACAGTATTTTTATTCTCTATCAACTGTTGTAAAGATTACCGTCTGTCACTATTTTCAGGCGCAAAGTCTCATTCGCTAAGTAGTTAAATTTATTAGACTATAAATCCATCTATACTTTCACTTGCCTTTTGCTCTGCATCAGAAGGAATGAAACGCCTTCGAGGGTATCCTTTCCAATACCGTTTATACTCACTGGGTGCGGAAATGCCAAAAACTAAAATTGAGTTCGGTTGATTCATAAAATCAAACGGAGCAATAAGATATGGAATACCAAAATTTTTCTTTGGTCCCCCAAGAATCACCGAAGGTTCCCAAAGTAACACTGATTTTCCATAATAATCACAAAAAGTATCACAAATATTACCCCAACTATCTGATTCTGATTTCATCCCCCAGAATAATTTGGGAATTAACCGCCCACTATCAGCGATTTCGAAAACTTGTTTTAAGCGAGATACACATGCAAGCATTTTATCGCCACTAGGAAACTTATCTTCTCGTTTGTGATCTATGGCATTCCGTATTGTTGCCAAATCAGCCTGACCAATTTGAATACAGATTTTTTCAAAAAGATCATAATAAGCTGCCATCATTTCAGAAGAAGTATCAGCCCAAAGTTCTATATGCTTGAAAGGAAATACACACAAAGTATCCTTTGCATAATGCGGGTAATCTTCTGGTTTTCGGGATACTGAATGCTTGTCAATATTCTGTCTTTGCTTGAGCCAGTTTCTAAAGGTTTGCAAATAAGCTAATAGACAACCCAAGGTATTAAAGCCATCGATAGACCAAGTAAACTTTTCTGTGCCTGAAATAATATCCTTGCCAAGTACTCTAATAACAGTAGCATGTGCATCATCTCTGCTATATAAGAATCCAGTAGTGGTAAAATGATCTGATGCCATAAGCCAAACATTATAACAAAGTAGATTTTCCAAGAATGTCTCAACTGAGATAAAAAGATTGACACCAAAAGAACGCACTTTAGATTTTTCGTTCTCTGTTGGTTCTAATCCCATTTGTATAATACATTCTTGAAATTCAGAAATCCGATTGCGAAAGAGACAATATTCATCTTCATAACGAGCAGGATTGAATCCCATCTTCCATAGAAGACGCTTTATGGTTAGTTCTTCGTCTTCAGCCTTGAAAATCTGAAAGACATATTTTTCTGCAATTGCAGTAATGACAGGTCGCGAAGTAAGAATAAGTTCTCTTACGGTTTGCTCTGGTCCATGTATTTTAACAAAGTCCATCACAGAATGACGAATACTTGATGTCTCATGTCTTCTCAAGCACCACAATAAATCGTTAGAGAGTCCAAGAGACTCATAGGTTAACCACACAGTAGCAACTAACTCTATAATCGGGTCATGTCCTATTGAACGTATACCTAATGAGGATAATCGCGATTTAGCATCACGCGCTGATTCACGATAAACGATAGTTTTACAATTTCGCAATTCTGCTGGTGGAATATCTATCTCTTTAAGAACAATTAACTCGTCAATATAATTTACCAAGTCCTTGTCATTGAGTAATAATAATAATTGATGTTTTTCCTCTTGAGTAAGTGTAGAAGCTATTTTCTCAGGGTGATCTTGCAAGGAACGTGTTTTATGTATTGCAGTTGTCAACAAAGAATTATAGGGTGACTCAAGACATCGAACTAACAAGCGGGTTCTTTCCTCACCAATAATACATTCACCGATGATCGCTGGTAAATCGCAAAAAGGCCGTCCATTAGGCCACTTCCCCTTACGATAAGAGTGTAAAATCAGACCTTTCCATTCTGATTCTGGACCAAAGTTATCAAGTATGTGACGCCTGATAAAGTCTGCAGCTTTTTTATATGTAGATTTGTGTTGATGGAGAGTCACAAGATGTCCTTGACCACATCCAGGATCAGAGCAGTGCCATAGTAGAATTTTTTTTGTCGGTGGAAGCACTCTACACTCTCGACTTTCCAAAAACCCCAGAGGACCTGACACAATCTTGCCAACTTGAAATATCCCTTGTGGTGTATCACGTAATAATTCATCTGTCTTGTCGGCATCCAAATCCTCAGTTCTGGTATCATGGTTTGTATCGTTGAACTTGTTATAAAGCTGATTGCCAAAAATGTACGGCCATTTTGCCTTATTGTTCTTATGCAAATCTGATAAAAGCAAAATTATGTTATCAACATCGGTCTGTATGTAGTCTATAAAAAGGTCATGATGATAAAACAATTGGAATAGCGCAAAAGCCTCGTATTCTTCTGAGCATGACATACCATTCTTATGCAAGTGAACTAGACAATCTTTAGCATATTTCGTAAGGACAATGCATTCCTTCCACTTTACATCGGGTTCAAAATCCTTAGTATATAATGCATAATGTGAAAAGAGTGAGAGACCATAAAGTTGAAATAATTTTTGTGAATTCTCTATCTTTGTAATAATATTTTCTACTTCACCAGCAGATAACCACTTACTCATCTTCTCTCCTAAACAAAAGTATTTTACATACTGTTTCTCAAACTGCAATTAATTATTGCTTACACCGTTTCAAGATAAGAACCTTTACACTATTTCATGTTAACATAACAATTTTAGTGCTATTCTAACATAATTTTAATAATTCATTTAATTCAATAATTCATCATAATAATGTTTAGTAATATTTGTCGATTCATTTATTTATAATTTATGAGTATTGTCAAGAAAAGTATTCTAAAAAATTAAATAATCTTGAGTGAATTGTGTGGTAGGTTTTGCTATTAACTCTAATTGTTTGTTATGCTTTATTCTATAGATTTTCAGTTTCAAGTAATCTTGCTGAATGATAGATTGTTAGTATTTCCACTATATCTTTTTTGATTCTATAAATTATCCTATAATTCCCCAGAATGATTTCTCTTATTTCCTTACGATTCAATTCTGGAACAATACGTCCCGATTCAGGAAATGATTCTAAAGTGATTGTATAAAAACTTAAAATATTTTCTTATAAGGGCGAGATTGCTTCGTCACTTCGTTCCTCGCAATGACACAATAGGTGTCATTCTGAGCGAAGCGAAGAATCTCGTGCGATGAAATTAGCTATAGCTTCAACATCTTCTAAAGCTTGAAGAGTCCATTTTATTTTAGCCATTTTTTCATCTTTTCTTTTGCTTCATTATGAGAAACACATTGACCTTTATCTGCTTGCTCAATACCTTTTTCAATTTTGGCGAGTAGATATAATCGCTTCATCGCATCTTCAATAGTAGTTTTTTCTGGTAAGCCTTGAAGACTCTTAATTATTTTTTCTTTATCTAATGCTAACATTTTTACTCCTCTTTATATATTAATTATTATTTTATCTGATTGATCTTTTCTAATCCTTCGAGGTAACAAAGAATTGCTTCCTTCGCATTTTTTAAGGCTTCTTTTTCTGTCTCGCCCTGAGTAAAACATCCATCTAATGCCGGAACAGTAACATTAAATCCACCTTCCTCTGCGGGTTCAAGTATGACATTAAATTTCATAATTTTCACCTCACCTAAAATTATCTTTTGAAAGTGATAAAAGTGCAAAACAATTTTTTTGACAGGATTTACAAGATGCACAGGATAATATTTTAAAATAATTTATCCCGTCTATCCTGTTTATCCTGTCAGAATCTTTCTTTATAATATCTTTAAAATAAACTTTCAAACTTTTCAGAGACAATGTCAAATATTTCTTGTAAGACAGGGCAAATCCAAATGTATTATTATTGTCTCCTTGACAATGTAACTTAATAAAACTATCAAGAACTACAATTTTGTTAATTAATCCTGTATATCCTGTCAAAAATATTTTGAATAGGAGGAAAAACTTGTGGAAAGATCACTTGTTTTTGTAAAACCCGATGGAGTAAAAAGAGGTTTAATCGGACAAGTAATCAGCAGATTTGAAAAAAAAGGATTCAAAATCATCGGAATAAAGATGATTCAATTTACTAAAGAGTTATCTGATAAGCATTATGAGGAACATATAAATAAACCATTTTATCCTAATTTATTAAAATATATTTTGACTGGTCCTGTAGTGGTTTTTGTTGTTGAAGGTAAAGACTGTGTTCAAATAATTCGTCAGATGATGGGAGCTACAAAACCGACTGATGCTTTACCAGGGACAATTAGAGGCGATTTTGCTAATGATGTTACTCAAAATATAATTCACGGTTCCGATTCAATTGAAAGAGCAAAAAAAGAAATCAAATTGTTTTTTAAAGATAAAGAACTGTTTGTTTAAAATATTGTGGTGCGACATTTATGTCGCAACGAAATGTAGGGGCGGGGTCACCCCGCCCTTAAATACGGGCGAGGAAACCTCGCCCCTACAGGACAATTTGTGAACAATATTTTTGGAAAAATTATTATGTTGCAGAAATTGCGAGATGAATCTCGCACCACGTTCCAGTATTACTGACTGATTGTTTTTTCAAGAGCACTTTTCATCACTTCAATATCAGGCTTCACACCTGTCCAGATTTCAAATGCCGCCACTCCTTGATATAATAACATTCCAATCCCATTTACCGTCCTACAACCCACTTTTTTTGCACTTTTTAAAAACTCTGTTTCTAATGGACAATAGACTAAATCCATCACAATCATTTTGCTATTGAGCCATTCAGGATGCAGTGGAATTGGGTCGTAAGACTTCATTCCCAATGACGTTGAATTTATTACGATATCAAAATCCCCCATCAAATGGTCAATCTTGGGGTCATTCAGCTTCCAGGTTGTGACTTCAATTTTAGGATAAAACTGATGAATATTTGTCTTCAACGATTCCGCATTCTGTTGATTCCGATTCATAATCGCGATGCTATTCGCGTGATTTTCCGCACAGGTAAAAGCCACTGCTCTCGCCGCTCCACCTGCTCCTATCAATAATACATTTTTATCTTTGGGTTCTATCCCTCCATCCATTTCTAACGATTGTAAAAATCCAATCCCATCCGTATTATGTCCAATTATCTTATCATCTCGGAACTCGACAGTATTAACAGCCCCGACTTCTCTTGACAGTTTTGTTATCTCGTCAAGATGCTCAATTATTGCCTGTTTATGCGGTATAGTAATATTTAGTCCAGCTAAACCTAAGGCTTTCGCACCAAATACTGCATTATACAGAAATAATGGGTTAACAGGAAATGGCACATATACATAATTTAGACCCATTATCTCAAATGCAACGTTGTGAATAGCAGGAGATAGTGTATGCTCGACAGGCCATCCAAATATCCCAATCACCTTTGTCTTTCCATCAATCTGCATCTTCATCCCCTCCTCGATAAATATACACTACAATAAATAACTGTAGCGGTGCGATTTATCGCACATTTATCGCCGCATAAATGCGACCGCTACATCTCCTCGATATAAATGTCGTGCCACAATAATAAAAATTTATCTGAGAACTTTTTGATAATCGTCAATAATGTTTTCAGCAATTTTCTCCCAAGATGAATTAACTTTTGAAAATTCTTTAGCATTCTGACTCAACTTCTCAAGCAAATTGTTGTCTGAAAACACCTTTATTATCACTCCCGAAAGTGATTCGGAATCTTTTGGTTTAACCAGAAATCCCGTCTCACCATTCTTAACAACTTCGGGCAATCCCGCTATATCAGTCGCTATAACTGGCTTTGAGAAACTATATGCGGTCTGAACAATCGCACTCTGCTCAAGAAATGTATACGGAACAACCACTATATCTGAGGCAAAAAAATATTTCCCTACTTCGTTAATGGGAATATATCTCAAATCAAAAATCACATTTTTTTCTATATTCAGACGACGCACGAAATTCTTGTATTTTTCTATATATCCCATATCTTTCCCTGCAACAAGTAAAATTGTATCAGGAAAGATTTTCACAACATCACTCATTGCCTTAATTAAATATGCCAGACCTTTATCCGGTCTTATATATCCAAAAAACAATATTACTTTACAATCATCATTAATTCTCAATAGCTTCCTTGCATCTGATTTAGTCTTCACCTTATCCAAATCTAAAAGAAAATCGTAATTCCCCATTGGAATGACACGAATTTTTTTAGAAGGTAATTTATAAAGTTCAACAGCATCATTTTTCGTCTTCTCAGAATGAAAATAAATTATATCGGCTTTCTTAAAAATATATTTGTATTGTGCAAACCAGCCAAAATATTTTTTCCGGGGCTTGATATTGTGCGGTGTAAAAACAAGCGGAACCTTTGAAAGCTTCAAGAGAAAAAATGTATACGCAGTCAGGATTGGAACATAAATTCCGTGATAATGAACAATGTTATATTTGCCCTTCAATATCTGAAAAAAATATTTCGTAATCGCATAAATAAAAAAAATCACATTCAAAAATGAATTAAGTTTGAGCATTCTAACAAATTTATTGCATTTTGAACTTCTTATCCAGCGCACATCTTTTTTGAACGTAAAATGGTGTGGCAAATGCTGAAGTTCATAATCACTGGACGTGAGAAGTGTAACATTAATTCCCTTCTGACTCAGCATTTGTCCTAAAGAATAAACATATTGACAACAACCCCCTTCTCCACCCGGGTCAATTAAAAGTAATTTTATGTTCTTATCTTCCAAATGCAAATTTCTTTCTCTTATTTCTCATAATGTTCGATGTAATATTTCAGATTAAATCCAAATGTCATTCTGAGCGAAGCGAAGAATCTAATTGAACATTTAATTTTAAAATTAGTTTTAATATTCTATAAAGCAAACAATTGAGAAAGTAAACAACAAAAAATAAAAATATTTCATTTACATATTAATCGATTTAATATAAACAAACAATCTAACTTATTAAAAAAATAAATTCTATGAAGATAAATCTGAAGAAATTCGACATATCAGTCCGAGATTTTCTCATTCTACTATTTTCAGCAATCCTACTTATTCTTTCCTTCCCAAAAACGGATTTGTGGTTCTTAGCCTGGATTGGTTTAGTCCCATTCTTTATTCTTATCGAAAACTTATCAACCTCTAAAGCCCTGAAATACAGCTTAATCTTCGGATTTATATTTCATTATGGCAATATCTTTTGGTTGAACACAGTGCGAAAATTTATTTATCAAGGTGTAGAATATCATCCAACAATAGCATCTATTGCTCTTGTCACACTTGGAATTCCACTGATGGGATTATGCCTTGCTTTATTTACTGCCCTTTTTACATTAAGCTATAAATATTTATCAAAATATTTTCCGCAATTCAAATTTCTCCTCGCACCATCTTTATGGGTTATCTCAGATTATATCAGGACATTCACAGAATTAAAATTTCCCTGGAACTTTCTTGGATATTCACAATATAAAATCTTGCCCATCATTCAAATAAGCTCCATAACAGGTGTTTATGGCGTCACATTTCTAATAATTTTGTTTAATTATAGCCTCGCTAATCTTTTTCTCTCACATAAAAAAGAAAACAAGAAAATTGCAATTAGAGAACTCTTACTAACCCTTATCTTAATTGTCTCTGCCTATCTTTTCGGGATTTCTTCCATTGCAAAAAATGATGTATTGTCGCAAGATTTGAATAATCCAAACTTGAGGGTTCATATAGTTCAACCCAATATTAACCAGACGGATAAATGGAATCCTGACAAATATGTAAATAATTTTACTACAATAAGAACATTAATATTTAAAGCACAAGAATATCCAAAAGCAGATTTAATTATACTACCTGAAACTGCGGTTGATTATTTCTATCTTGCGGAAGTTAAAAACGAAGTAAATAATTGGGTTAAGCAATTGAATATCCCCATTGTAACAGGAACAGAAAGTGCATCAATCATTAACAACAGAGAATTTTATTATAACAGTATTATTTTGCTCAATACTGATCTAACTTATCAAAAATATGATAAAATCCATCTTGTTCCATTCGGTGAAGGACAGCCTTATTTATGGGCATTAAAAAATATTTTCTACAAGCTTTATGAGAGCACCAAAATTGGTTTCTTTTTTGAACTCTATAATTTAGTCAGGAGTATTCCATCATTCGACAAAGGTAAAAACGAGACTATCTTTAATCTGAAAATAAAAAATTATGAAGATCCCATCGAATTTGGTTCAGTAATTTGTTTTGAATCAGTGCTTCCCTTCTTAAATAGGAAACTTGTCAAAAATGGTGCGCAATTCATTGTTATAGTAACCAATGATGCGTGGTATGAAAATTCCCGAGGACCTTATCAGCATTTCCAAGCCTCGATTTTTCGAGCTGTTGAAAATAACCGCCCTGTTATACGATGTGCTAACACCGGCATTTCCGCAATTATTGACCCGAATGGGAAAATAGTCGACTATATCCCTTTAAACAAACAGGGAATAATAAATAGCTTAATCAATTTGACCAATAACAATAAAACTTTCTACACAAAATTCGGTGATGTCTTCTCTCAACTTCTCCTCTTTACTATGCTGATTTTATCCTTGCAAATCTATATTAAGAAAAGAAAAGGTAAAAATATAATACAATAACCTGTATTCATTCATAACCGCAAAGGTATGTAGTGGACGCATATATGCGTCCCCTACAATAAATTTCTCTGCGACCTTCGTGCCTACTTTGCATCCTCAGCGGTTAAATTCTTTTTGATGATTTATTATGATTCCAATTCGAGACACCATAAAATCTGATTCGTATCCATTTGTTACAACTCTAATCGTTGTTGCAAACATTATTGTTTTTATAAAAGAATTACTCTTGGGTCCCGCATTAGAAGAATTCGTCGATATCTATGGGGTCGTTCCTATAAAATTTTTCAGCTCCACCTATATTCACCACACCAGTTTCTTGGAACTCATTACTCCCCTATTTACATCAATGTTCATACACGGAGATATTTTACATATTCTTGGCAATCTTTGGTTCCTGTGGATATTCGGTGATAATGTCGAAGACAAGATGGGGCACTTCAAATACCTGCTATTTTATTTAACCTCTGGTATTGTAGCGATGGTTTTTCACATTGTAACAAACTCGATGTCACAAGTTCCAGCCGTTGGTGCAAGCGGAGCAATTGCGGGAGTTATGGGTGCCTATATGATATTATTTCCAATGTCGAGAATTCTAACGCTTGTTCCAATTATCATTTTCTTTTCCTTCATTGAACTTCCAGCATTTTTCTTTTTAGGTTTATGGTTTGTTTATCAATTCCTTCTCGGAACTTTAACTTTAGGAATGCAAGGAGTTGGTGGAATTGCCTTCTGGGCACATATTGGCGGATTCATCTGGGGATTCTTTATTGCAATTTTATTCAAAACAACAATCAGAACAAGAAAAAAAATCGTGTTCAGAAAACATAAAGTAGATTGGGATAAGGTTTTCTCGGAAGATGATGAAAGATAAAATATTAACAATTAAAAATGGACAACTAAGAATATAAAATGAAAAATGTAACCACGAATTGCACGAATAAACTAAAATCATTATTATATAGGCTCAAGATATAGTTCAATGGCTTCCTGAATATTTTTCAGAGCATCCTCTACTGTATCTCCTTCACTAATACAACCAGGTAATGAAGGAACAAAAACAGTGTAACCACCTTCTTCACTCGGTTCTAACACAACTTTTAAACGCATAATAATATTTCCTCTAAGTTATTTAACAAAATTTTCTGACAGTTTTCTCTTAAAAGAAAAATTTCTAAAATACCACCATAATTGTATAATTTATGAGTAATAATAAAATGTTAAGCTACAGGTAAAGGTCCAGCCGCAACGAGCTTTTTCTTTTGTGGATCTACAACAAGGTTGAGACCTTCCAAGGTTCTCGAACCTAATAGAATTAAATCCCCTTCTTCAGCAAATACAACTTCATCGACGGTAAAATATTTATCAACTTTGATGATGGCAAATCCAACACTTCTTGTAATTTTCTGTCCATTTGCCATTATAAAGGTAACATCTTTTTTCTCACGCACTATACCAATCTTTTCAAGAGTAACTTCAGGAATCCAGGTAAACTCACTACCTGTATCAACAAGTAACTTTGGTATTTGAATAGATTTTGCTCTATTTATATGATTCTCAATCACACAGCTCGTATAAAATGTTCCCATTGTAATCACCATTGATATTTTAATTTATTTTTTAAGATTTTAAAACATTATTATCATTAAATCCCAAATTGGTCAAGTTAATTTGCTAAAGTAATATCCTCATTTCAATTTCTTTGCTCTGAAGGACAAAAACGGCACATTATGCATCTTAGGTTCATTAATCCCATTTTTAATAAGAATTTCTCGGAAGCCAATACAACTTAATAAATATTTTAAGGCAGGTTCATTGTAAAACCAGAAGTGATCATTGATTCCATAATCTTTTAATCCTTCTGAATATGGAACTTCACCAAATACGATTCCATTCGGGGCAAGAACCCTATAAACTTCTTTCAAGGTCGGAACAGGTTCATTTAAATGTTCAAGTATATGGATTAACGAAATCATACCAAAATAATCAGTTGGATAATTCGCTTCTATAACTTCTCCGCATCTGACATTCTCAATTTTTAATTTGTTCTTGCAATATTCCACCGCCCATTGCGATTGCTCAATCCCTTCTACTTCCAAACCAAAAAATTGCATTAATTTCAACATCATCCCAACACCACAACCCACATCTAAAAATCTATTATTGGGTGGAACAAATTCGTGTGCATTAATTCCCCACATTAACACTGCACGACATATTAAATAGGGAAATCGCTCTTCAAATATTTCTTTTCTGATATGTGTCGTCTCAATAAAATACTTTTCATCATAACTTGTATCTCTCTCTTTTAATTTAGGTCTATAAACATCAAATGCAATCTGACATTTTTTACATCGTAGAATTCTTTTAGGATATTTTCTTATTAGAACCGTCTCTTTATGCTCACATAAGTCGTCAATCGTAAGCTTATCATAATTAACATCGATTTCTTTAGAATGATAAATAATATCCACAGATTTTATCCATAAATTACGATAAATACCCTTTATGAATCGGGGTGTCCACCGCTTTATTAAAGAAAGCATAGGCAATTTTCCTATTTGAAATCTCTGAAAAATCACCATTTTATAATTGAAAACGAGATTGATTCGTCGGCTTCGCCTCCTCACAATGACATCTTAGGGTCTCTGTCATTCTGAGCAAAGCGAAGAATCTCGTAATTTGATTAGTTTTCCAGAGATTTCTATTTAAAATATCCTTATACTTTATGAAAATCTTCACTTAATAAAAACTTACAATTAAAAATAATCAATTTAAAAATTTGATAAAGAAAAGTTTAAAGATACAGGTTGAAAGTTAAAAAAATTAAATTCCGTAATGTTTGCAAATTTTTATAAAAACCTTTCTAATTACTTCTTGACAATCGCAACGTAAAAATCCAAATATTTTTACAAAATTTTTTAAGCTTAAAATTAAAATTTTCTATCTTTATTCTTAAAAGATACAATGTTTCGTAGGGGCAACCCTCGTGTTTGCCGAATATAATAGGGCAGGAATAAACCCTGCCCCTACAATAAAAAATTCGACTAATCAAAAAGGAGTAAATAATGAGCCCTAATAAAAAGAAAATAAAAGTTTTACAATACGGCTTTGGACCAATTGGTCAGGAAACAGTAAGAGCAGTATTGAAAAAAGAAGGACTCGAACTTATAGGTGTTGTCGATATTAATCCTAAGTTCATTGGAAAAGATGTAGGCGAAATATTAGGAGAAAAGAAGTTAGGAATCATAGTAAAGCAGTCTTTAGCAGAAGCCCTCAATGGTCAAAAAGCTGATATAGCTCTTCATACAACTACTTCATTCGTGAAAAGTGTTAAACCTCAACTGGAAGAATTGATCAGAGCCGGAATTAACGTTGTCTCCTCTACTGAAGAACTTCTGATTCCTCATTTACAAAGTCCAGAAGAAGCAAAAGAAATTGATGAATTGGCAAAAGCTTATAATGTCACAATTCTCGGAACAGGTGTCAATCCCGGCTTCGTTATGGACACATTACCTTTATTTTTAAGCAGTACTTGCCTTGATGTCAAAAAAATAGAAGCTCGAAGAGAGGTGGATGCAGGAACAAGACGATTACCTCTTCAAAAGAAAGTGGGTGCAGGACTTGATGTAGATGACTTTAAAAAACTTGCAAAAGAAAAGAAGCTTGGTCATATTGGTTTAATTGAATCCATCGCTCTAATAGCAGAAGGACTTGGTTGGAAACTGGATGACATTCAGGAATCTGTTGAACCTGTGATTGCCGATAAGGATTGCAAAACAAAATACTTAGAGGTGCGAAAAGGTCAGGCAGCAGGATTAAAACACGTAGCAAAAGGATTTAAAAATAAGGAAGAACTAATTCAACTCGATTTGAGAATGTATGTGGGAGCGAAAGAACCCTTTGATTATATTCATATTATAGGAACACCAGAAATAAAATGCAAATTTGAAGGTGGAATTGCAGGTGATCAAGCAACTGTTGCAAGTCTTATTAATTCCATTCCCAGAGTTCTGAAAGCATCTCCAGGACTTGTTACGATGTATAAACTTCCCATTCCTTATGCCCTCATTAACTCTAATGCACTCTCATAGTTAATGTAGCGGTTTGATTTATCAAACATAATCGTCGCATAAATGCGACCGCTACAACTCAGGTGTCATTCTGAGTGAAACGAAGAATCTCAAAACTTTGTAGGGACAGAGCACTGTTCTGTTCCTACTTTATACATTGATAGTAGTGATAATGACTAAGGTTACCGTCCAAAAAAATTTCTTGAATCATTAAATCTCAAAACTCATAAAAACAATTAATTTCTACTCGATGAATTTTACAGCAAAAGAAATTTTGGTTCGTTACGATTCAAATAAAATTTAAAAAGGGAATAATAACATCAATGGTAGAAAATAATATCATTGAGGACAAAACCAAGAATTTCTTCTATTACTATTGTCTAACATTTCCATTTCTTATTTTATTATTTTTATTCATCGTGCTTGGAACGCTTTTTATTCGCGGTTCTTTACAATGGGATGAAAAACCTCTTTATGGAATAATGACAGGTAATACGATACAAATTCTTTCAGCTCTTGATGCCTATAAAATAAAATATGAGAGTTATCCCCCAGGTAAAACATATTACGGTTACGCCCCCAATAATCTGACTACTCCCACAGCTTTTACAAAGATGTATAATGATCCATATAATCTACCCAAACTTTATAATACTTTTCAATATCTCAATAAATATCTCTTCCATATATGCGGCTTTTTATTCCTTATAAGTCTGTTAGTATTATTAACGTTTGAAAAGATTTATAATAAAGATTTTAAAGGTATCAAACTCTTTTCAAGTTTACTATTCTCTCTAACAGCAATAATGTTCATTCTGAGTTTTATGTTTAGAACTATTTATCCTTCAGTAATTGAATACGGAACAGGTAGTCTTATATTATTAATCATCACATTTTTTATTTCTACTATTATACGTTCTATATACGGGGAAAAAATTTCTGAGTCTATTATCGGTGGTAAGATTTATTTATTATGCTCAGTCATACTCATAATTATTCCACTTTTATTTGTTACTACCAAATCAATTACCTTAACCTCTCTTCTAAAAAAGCCTGAATATAATAAGACTTTTCACTATTATACAGATGGGAAAAATTTCTATAATTTGATATCGGTCGGTCCTGATCTTGAGATAAATCTTACTTCGGAAATCTTTAAAAATTTAGATTTATCTGAGAAAATGTCTTATGAAGATATGAAGATACAGTTGAATTCTTATATGTTCGATCCAACAAATGGATCAACAAGCAAAGGTGATATACTCAACTTCAGGATAATCAGTAAGGAAAATTTGTAGGGACAGAACACTGTTCTGTCCCTACAAAAACACCTGTCATTGCGAGGAGTCGAAGACGACGAAGCAATCTCGTCCTTAATCAATATTTCAGAGATTTCATAAACACTTTATTACTAAACAAAATAAAAAAGAGGGAAAAATCCCTCTTTCACATAATATTTATATTAAACCAAGATTTTATATAATGCTCACAATAAGCTCGGTTCGACCATCCAATTTCTCTTTGTAATTAAATATACTCTTGGAGTCCCAGGGGGTCCAGTCAGTCCACTATACATATTATCCCATCCCCAAATACGATTCGGTGGATTATAAACAGGGCTATTAATTCTCCAATTTGCTGTTGCTATTTCACTCGCATACATACATATTATAGAACCATTAAATCTGAAATTAACACCACTCCAATTCTCTAAAAATCTAAAATAATTCTCAACACCACCACTATAATTTGAACCATCATGAGAAGGGACATTCCCTTGCCACATTACCGAATTAACAGTTGTTTCATTCGGTGTTCTGTAACTATAACGGTTATCAGCGCTATTGGCATCATTCCATAAGTTAGAAAGAATATTTATCGCATCCGCAGCTACTAATGAATATTTCTTATTAACATTATTGAAATTCCCTTGTACATATATTGGGTCATCAGTAGCTATCGTAAAACCATTCGCCATATTTGAAGGTAATGCACTACCATTTTGAATTCTGACTCCACCCCTAACCGTCGGAGATTGCTCTACTGATACATATAAAATACCATTATCTGGTGCTATTCCACTCTCAATCAGATTTGAAATATTAATATTAAGTAAATTAACTGTCCTTGCTTCTCGGGAATCCCGAAAACCAGAAGTTGTTTGACTATATACGGATTTTGTCTGACTTGGATTAGATGGATTAGGATACGTTAAGCTTACAGCATTATGTTCATCTGGAGGATAACCATCATAAGCAGTAACAACACCCGAAGCATCTCTATAAATACACAATCCTGCCTGCCACTCAAATTTTGTATCTTTTAAACTTATCGGGTCATCTGCATCAGCTCTTTCAATTAACACAATAGGAGGTGCAACGGGTGGTATAGGAAGGGGTAATTCTCCTATATCATGTGCTTCATCTTTCACATGTCCATTCCATCTATCCTGAGAACCCTGAGCCCAATTTGGATTTGTATGATCCCACCAGCGACCCAAAGTCGAGTCCCACATACTAACATTCGTTGTCCCATTCCAATAAGAATTACTATGACTGCTATTAATTACACCATGGTTACTATTGGGGCTTATACCACAAATAATGTTTCCTGCTGAAGTCACGTATGAAGTCCGTGTTCCATCACTTGTGAAACGCAACACACCACCATCTGAACCTACATATAAGTTACTATTAGAATGAACCCTCCCATAAATATCCATATTAGGACCCGGAATAATTTCACAATCAGGGTCATAGAAAATGGCAAATAGATATAGCGGAACATACCTTGTTTCCAACTCTTGTGATATTTGAATTCCTGGATGACTAAATCTCGTTGCCATACCTGCTGTTTTCTTGGCACGGGAATAGATTTTATATCTCCTTGTATTCAACGAAAGTAATCTATACGGAGCAAGGTTACCAGTAGTGTCTGTAACAGTTGACATCCCTTCAAATAATTTAGAAATATGAAATTTCGTGAATGTATAACCATCAACGGTAGGTGGTTGAATAGCTTGAATGGCAGCATCTATATCCGTTGTTCCATATTGAAGTATGAACTCAAAATGGGCATAAGACTTGTTCAATCCTGATTCTGCGACTGCAAATTCGTCCTTATAAATTTCATATCGTGATGCATTCTTTAAGCTAAATAGACTATAACTGAGTAGAGCGGTCATCATAAACGCCGCAATCCCCAAAATTATCAGGACCAATAATAATACATTCCCTCTATTTTTATTGCTTCTCTTTTTCATATTTTATAACCCTCTTATCCTTGGTAATTTTATTATTAAGCGACATTTATATCGCAATAATTCCCAAGCCACAGGCTTTAGCCTGTGATTAAAAGCGAGATCACGTGACCTCGCCTAAAGATTGCAACTACCTGATGCAACTACGGCTAAGGCGTTGCTGTCGGCAATGCCGTATTTCTTAAAGAAATCATCGTATCAACATTGATCCCTTGAATTCCTCTACCGGTATCTTTATTAAAACCAGCACTTGAATTAGAACCTGGATCACCTATCCTGAGCTTCACTAATACCGGGTCGTAATAAATATCAGTCGGGGATGAACCATTTATGCCTTGAAAAATCGGATTATTAGCAACGGGTGTTACATACCTGGCTAATAATTTTACATCATTTGTATCATCGTTAATATCTTCATCATACCATATACAATTATCATTAATGGTATTTAAATTACCATCTGCATCTCTGAAATAAAAACCACTCATCACACCTACCGGGACTGAATTGAATACTAAAAGTGTATTCCCGTTATCATCCTCAGGTATCTTAACATAGATTCCATGCCTGATCTCAGCCGATAATCTTTCTATAACTTTCTTTGCATAAGCAGCACAATTAAGTTGAGTTGTTACAGACTTATTCATTTTAAGAACAATGATGAAAAATTCCATAACTGCACCCACCACTAATGCGGTAATTGAAACAGCTATCATTACTTCTATGAGTGAAAATCCCAGAATTTCATATTTTTTCATTTTTTTCATAGTTACACATCCCTTTTTACCAGTGAATTATTGCTGAACGCACAGTTTCTTGATAAATTTTACCTCTATATGTCCATTCTGTTGTTACTTCTATTGTTTTCCCACCATTAATCAGGTATTGCGATGTACTATCTACTGCATAAGTTAATGAAGAGTCTAATGTGAGGGTATCTTCAGTATTAGAACTAATGGTGGCAATTTGTCCCCACCCTTTTCCTCCAATAATAAATAGAGTATCACCAGCCCATTCATTGATTATCCAATTTGCACCCGAATCCTCAAGAGAAGATGAAGAACCAGCGTTTGCAGTTCCATAGCCTGTTATTCTTATAATTACCCTGCATTTCGTTTGATTAACCTCATCAAGATACATAGGATTAGGCGAATCGTATTCAATATCAGGATAATTAGCTGGAATCACATTATCATAACCATGAAGAATCATTTTTTCTATTATCCCCTGGGCAATATTTTTTGCCGCAATTTTATTGGAAACGACCTTACTGACTAAGGAGGTATTAAGTAAACTATAAACAATTACAAGCATAGCAATTGCAAGGATTGGTATTGCTATTATGACTTCAACGAGAGAAAATCCCTTATTTTTTACTGATTTTGTTCTATCCATAATTCAATCTACCTTCGATTAAAAAATAATGATTAAGATTTTACACAAATATTAATGAAATTAATATATTTCTTCACTGGTATTTAAAGCAATTATTATACCTCTTATCAATTAATAATTATTATCATCTTAACTAATGTAATTTTAATATTTTACACTTCTGAGATGGTAAATTCAATAGTGAAAAAAGCATTAAAAAGTGTAAGATTTTTTACAAATTAATATTTTTTTGTGAAAATTCTGACTAAAATCCTTTTTAATTTCTTGACTATTTAAATATTTAATTTAATAAATCTTCACTAAATCCAAAGTTCAATAGGGGACGGACAATTTTCGTCTGTCTTTTATTTAGCTCCAAATAATTTTAATTCCCTAAAAAAGGAAAGAAACTTGAACCCACTAATAATAAAACTTCGCGAACTGCAAAGGCTTGATAATGAAATCAATGAGATTAATCTCCAAATAGATGCTACAATTAGTCGGTTAAATCCCTTAAAAAAAGAGATAAAGCGGATTGAAGGTGAACTCGCTTCTTTAAAAAAAGAAATAGAAGACAATGAATTGCAGAGAAAAAGACTCGAAATTGAGATTGGTAAAAAAGAAGAAGATATAAAAAAGTATCAGAGCCAACTGTATAATGTTAAAACTCAGAAAGAATATGATGCCCTTGAGCATGAAATCACTAATCTTAAAAATCTCAATTCTAATGATGAAGATAAAGTTCTTGAGATTTATGAAATCCTCGATTCGGATAAGAAAAAGGTTACAAAACTTAAGGAATTAAAAGTTAAAAAAGATGAAGAATTGGGAAAAATTACGAATGAGACTAACCTGCAAGTTTCAAGTAAAAAAGATGTCCTCTCCCAAAAAGAGTCAGAAAGAAAAACCGCAAGAAAAAGTGTTCCAGATAATTATTTAACTATTTACGACAGAATTTACTCCAAATTCCCCGGTGATGTCTTGACAAATATTAAAAATAATATGTGTATGGGATGCAGAATTTCATTGCCACCTCAACTTCAGCAGGAAATATATTCTGAGGAAAAGATTATATTTTGTGAAAGTTGCTCAAGAATCCTATCCCCTACTGATGAATAATCGGAAAATAAGATATGTAACCACTAATCTCATAATTCTTCAGAAATAAATACTTTAGCCACGAAATTACACGAAAAAACACGAAAATAAAACATAAGATTCTTCGCTGCTTCTTCGCTTTGCTCAGGACTTCGGCTCAGAATGACAATTATATATTGCTTGTTGTCAGTTTTACATTCTTTTATTCGTGCCTTTTATGGTTAAAAAATTTTCTCACAATCTTTTTAATATATGTCAAAAAACGAAAACTATACTTATAAAAGCCTCATTGACCTCAAGGATAAATTTTCTCAACCAACAATAATCATTAATCTCATTAAGCGAAACTCGATAGTACTTGATGTTGGTTGTGGAAACGGATTCCTCGGAAAGTATTTAAAAGAGAAATGCGGATGCAAGGTATTTGGAATCGAAAAAAATGAAGTTTGGGCTAATGAAGCTCAGAAATATTATGATAATGTGGTAATTGGTGATTTGAACGATGAAAAAATATGGGAAAAGACAGAAGATAAATTTGACGCGGTTATTCTCGCTGATATTTTGGAACATTTAATTAATCCTGAAGCTGTTCTTGGACAAATAAAAAAAATCATAAGAAGAGATTCGGAAATAATTATATCGTTACCGAATATTGCCCTCTGGAGAATACGATTGAACCTCTTAATAGGGAAATTCAACTATACCAAGAGAGGAATTTTAGATGAGACACATCTTCATTTTTTTACATTAAAATCAGCAAAAGAAATGATTATCAAATCAGGATACCAAATCCAAGAGATTTTTATAGCCCAACCCCAAATACCATTCGAAGGCAAACTCAGACTAAGTCAGATACCCTTCGTAAAAGACTTATTAACTGAAATAAAAAGAGTTGTATCCAAATTCTTTCCTGCTCTTTTCGGAACCCAATTCATCTTCCACTGCAAAATAATAGACCAATTATAATAACAAATCCATAGATATAATTAAGAAAAATTCTATTATAATAAATTATTTTTAAACAATAGTTGATTAGAAAGAGTCTATTAATTGAATTCTATGAAGGGAACTCTTATGGAAGACAACGTCATATTTAAACTCATAAAACTAAAAAAATATTATCAAATGGGAGAGGTAGTTGTAAAAGCCTTAAGAGAAGTGAACCTCGAAATTTTTCAAGGAGAATTTCTGATTGTTGTTGGTCCGAGCGGTTCAGGTAAAAGTACTTTACTTAACATTATGGGATGCCTCGATTCTCTAACAGAGGGACAAATATTTTTTAAAAATAATGACCTCTCTATATACAACGATAGAGAACGAACATTATTCAGAAGAAATAATATCGGTTTCGTATTCCAGTTTTACAATCTCATCTCAAATCTTACTGCCGAAGAAAATGTTGAGATGGCAACAGAAATTTCAGAAAATGCGATGAATCCTGCAGAGGTTCTGGAATTAGTTGAATTAAGCGACCGCAAAAATCATTTCCCATCTCAGTTATCCGGTGGAGAACAACAGAGAGTTGCCATCGCACGTGCCATTGCTAAAAGACCAGAGGTATTATTATGTGATGAACCTACAGGTGCTCTGGATTATTCCACCGGTAAAATAGTGCTAAAATTACTTAATGATATCCATAAAAAAACTCAAACGACTGTTGTTATTATCACCCACAACGCTGCCATTGGTGCTTTAGGCGATAGAATTGTAAAAATGAAAGATGGTATGATAACTGAGATTATTAAGAATGAAAAACCATTATCGGTTGAAGAGATAGAGTGGTAATGATTTAGAAAATGGATTTATTATAAATGAACATACTAAACAAAAAACTGATACGAGACATTAAGAGAAGCAAAGGACAGGTTATCGCAGTTACCATTCTTATTATGTGCGGTATTGCCTCCTTTGTTTGTTTCTTTTCATCATATAGAAATCTGAAACTCTCAAGAGATTCATATTATTCCCAATCCAATTTCGCTGATTTTTATATTCCTCTGGAAAAGGCTCCCAATCGAGTTGTCTACACAATCAGTAATATTAAAGGTGTGAAAACAACCCGGGGAAGAATCGTAAAAGATGTAAGCTTAGATATTCAAGATGATGATAGACCTAAAATAGGCAGAGTAATATCCTTGCCTGATAAGCAGAACTTCACAATAAATAATATCTATCTTACCGCAGGAAGATATTTTTCTTCAGACCAACTTGATGAAGTTATAATCAACGATAGATTTGCAAAGGCAAATAATTTAAAAATTAGCGATCCGATTTTTGCTATTATTGATAATAAAAAACATAAACTCAAAATCATCGGAACCGCCCTTTCACCTGAATTCGTTTATATGATAAGAAATTCTCAAGAAATCATACCCAATCCAGAAAATTTCTGTGTTCTTTATGTCCGAAAGGAATTTGCGGAAATGGCATTTGATATGAGTGAATCCTGCAATGAGATTCTCGGACTCACTGATAACGATGCAAATCTTGATGAACTCCTCGAAATTGCAAAGAAAAAACTTGAACCTTATGGTGTCTTTACTACCATCAAAAAGAAAGACCAGCTTTCAAATTACTACCTGAGTAATGAAATCAAAGAATTATCTGTCACCGCAACAATCGATCCTTTCATATTTCTCGGAGTTGCTTCGAGCATATTACTGATTATGTTAGGTCGATTAGTCAAAAGGCAAAGGGGTGAAATCGGTCTTTTAAAAGCCTACGGATATTCAAACTGGATGATTATGACTTATTATCTTAAATTTGCATTGTTTATTGCTTTAAATGGGGCATTATTAGGCTTTGTAACAGGACAAATTCTGGCTAATAGTTTGATGAAATGGTATGTAGTATTTTTCCAGCTCCCTATTTACAAAGCAAAATTCTATACGGATATTCTTATAATGAGTATTGTCATTAGCGCTGTGTTTGGTCTCATTGGTGCTTCAAATGCGGCATACAGAGTAATGAAAATAGCTCCTGCAGAATCAATGAGACCGGAATCGCCAAAATCAGCAAAAAAATTACTCCTCGAAAAGATAACTTTCTTCTGGGAAAATCTCTCCTTTACAGGAAAGGTAATAATGAGAAATATTTTTCGCTATAAAATTCGTTCCTTTTTTTCAGTTTTAGGTGTAGGACTTGCAACAAGTATATTAATCGTTGGATATTTTTCCTTTGATTCAGTAAATTTTCTCATCAACAATTATTTTTTTCAAACACAAAAGCAAAATGTAAAAGTCGCTTTTGAAAGTGAAAGAGGAAAAGATGCATTCTATGAGTTAAAACGTCTAAATTATGTAAGAAAAGCTGAACCTGTTTTTGAGTATCCTTTTGAGATTAGAAAAGGTTGGAGAAAAAAGGATATTGTTGTAACAGGCTTAACGAAATCTTCACGTTTACTTAAATTAATGGATTCAAATGGAAAAACAATAAATATTAGTGAATCGGGTTTAATGATACCGGAAATCATCGCAAATGAAATGGAAATTAAGGTCGGTGACACTGTGACTTTAAAACCGCTAATGGGAAAAATTACAAAGGAAATGGGTGTTAGAGTTGATAGCATCATAACTCAGTATATTGGTCTGGGTGCCTATATGAACATCGAGCAACTAAGCAAAATAATGGATGAGGGATTTGTGATAAATAGTACTTTACTGGATGTGGAAGAGGATAAGATTATGAAATTAAATAAAGATTTAAAAGATGTCCCTGCAATAGCTGTTGTTGAAATCAAAGATGATGTGATGAAAAACTTAAAAGAGACGTTTCAAAAATTACTCAATGTTATGGGAACATTCTTGACATTCTTTGCCGGTGTAATTGCCTTTGCGATAATTTATAATTCTACATCCATAACGATTATGGAAAGGCAAAGAGAATTGGCTTCATTAAGAGTTCTTGGATTCACTCCTAAAGAGGTTGGAAATATTGTTTTTAATGAAAATATTCTTCTCTCAATTATCGGAATAATTTTAGGAATACCTATTGGGCTTTATTTTTGCAAGCTATTAGTAAAGGCTTACGAAACAGATTTGTTCAGATTCCCATTTTATATTAGAAATGAGACATTTGTCATATCTGCTATTACAATACTTGCATTTGTGATAATTTCGAATCTAATATCTAAACGAAAAATTAATCAATTAAATTTAGTGGAAGTCCTTAAATCACCTGAATAAAAAGTGGGAACGGTCGCGACCGTTCCCTGTGTCTTGTTCCCAAGGCCCACCTTGGGAACACAAATATTATTGTCAAAGCCCCAGCTTTGACACCTCATTACCGAAGCAGGGGCTTCGGTTCATATTCGTTCCCAAGCAGGGGCTTGGGAACGAGACATTAAAGGAGCTATGGAATGAAGAAAAAAAGACTTTTTAGCCTAATACTCATAATCGTTATATTACTTATTGCATTCCTATTATTAAGCAAGAAACCCATTACTGTTGAAGCAGCAAAAGTATCATCCGGAGCTATTCGTGAATATATCGAAGAAGAAGGCAAAACAAGACTCGATGAAAAATACATTATCAGTATGCCTGTTGATGGAAAGTTACACAGAATCAAACTTAATGAGGGTGAAATTGTAAAAAAAGATGAGACCATCGCAACCGTGGATGATTTCCCCACAAAACAAAAAATAGAGTCGCTGAATAACAAAATAAAAGAACTCAACGCATCAATCGAAGGTGTTGATAAGGCTAAACCAAAACCGGATGAGATAAAAGCCACTGAAATCAATCTGAGCGAGGCAAAATTGAAAATAGAGACTGCTGACAAAGAGTTAAATATCATAAAAATTAGCCTTCAAACTAAAGAAAAAGAGTATGAAAGAATGAAACAGTTGTTGGACGATAAGGTTATCAATCAGGCTGAATTTGACCCTGTGAATGAATCTTATAAGAGCCTGAAAGAACAACTCAAAAAGGCAGAATTGGGCACAGAAGAAGCCAAACTCAACTATGAAATCGCACAACTTAAAAATAACATTATCATTCAATCTACCGAAGATAACGAATACCAGAGAAAGGTCTATCAATCACAGATTAAACAGACAGAAGCGGAATTAAATATCCTTAAAGATAATCTCGACAAGACAAAGATTAAATCACCCGTTAATGGAATCATCCTTGAGAAATTTGTCGAAAGCGAACAGGTCATTCCAGCCGGAACTTCGCTTTTAGTAATCGGAAATTTGGATACAATCGAGATTGAATCTGATATCTTATCTGAAGAAATCGTCAAAGTGAAAGTCGGTCAAAAAGTCGAAATTACAGGTAAGGCTCTTGATAACAAATCAATCATCGGCGAAGTCAAAAGAATTTATCCAACAGGCTTTAAAAAGATTTCTTCATTAGGAGTTGAACAACAACGGGTCAAGACAATTATTGGTTATGATAACAAGGAAATTGGATTAAGACCACAGACCACTGTTGACATCAAAATAATTGTCAATGAGGCAAGTCCTGCATTAATCATTCCTGAAAGGGCGATGTTCAAGACTGATAATCAGTGGAATGTCTTTAAAATTGAAGGACCAATCGCCAAACTAACACCTATCAAAATCGGAATCAGAGGTGATGAAAACGTTCAAGTCCTCGAAGGATTAAAAGAAGGGGAAATAATTGTATCTGATCTTGTGAATGAATTAAAAGATGGCTCAAAAGTGAAGATTAAAGATTAAAAGACTTTTAACAAGGATAGACAGGATATACAGGATTTGAGAATAAAAAACATCTTGTCTATCTTGTCCATCTTATCCATCTCTGTTAATTATTACATTGACTGTTCAAAAACTTATTCAAAAACGAGATTGCTTCACGATAAAACGGTTCGCAATGACACCACACGAGTTTTTAATGTGTCATTGCGAGGAACGATAGTGACGAAGCAATCTTGTATTCTAATGTCTTCAAACAATCACTTAAATAATGTTTCATTTTACATTGTCAGTTATTCATTGTTCATTATTCATTATTCATTATTCATTTTAAATTATATGTTATCCTGTCCATCTTATCCATTTAATTCCTTTAATATACCACTGCAAGAAAGCTGAATTACTAACAATTTCTCCCTTTAAAATACATTGAAAAATTCTCTGTTAAATGCTATTTATTTCTTGATTTTTTAAAAATATACAATTAGATTTTAATTATGTTTCCAATTACATTTAACATATTGCATATACATAATAAAAACAATTTAAAGAGCAAAATAATATTTGTTTACTTCACTCTTCTATTTATCCTTTCACTTCTAAACCTTTATTCCCTAAATGAACCCGGAGTTAAATGGGCGTATGCGAGTGGGAATCTACCCTTACCTATCTTATATAAACATAGCAGTGTAGTATATGACAACAAGATGTGGGTGATTGGGGGATGCTCAAATTCTGACGATTATAGAAATGATGTATGGAATTCAATTGATGGAATAATATGGACTAAAGTCACCTCTTCTGCAGCCTTCCCTGCACGTAGAAGTCATAGTAGTGTAGTGTTCAATAACAAGATGTGGGTGATCGGGGGAGCCTCAGATTATGACAATTATAGAAATGATATCTGGTATTCAACTGATGGAGAAATATGGATACAAGCTACTGCTTCTGCAGCCTTCCCTGCCCGTTCTGGTCACACAAGTTTAGTTTACACTAACAAGATATGGGTAATTGGTGGATTCTCAGGAAGTTACAAGAATGATGTATGGTATTCGTCTGATGGAGTGACCTGGATTCAAGCCACTGCTTCCGCAGCCTTCCCTGCCCGTGCCTTACATACCAGTGTAATCTATGATAATAAAATGTGGGTGATAGGAGGAAATAATTCTGGTACCTTAAAGAATGATGTTTGGTATTCTTCTGACGGAGTGAATTGGACTCAAGTCACTGCTTCCGCAGATTTCCCTGTCGTTCAGTATCATACCAGTGTAGTCTATGATAACAAGATGTGGGTCATTGGAGGGAGTTCTTATGCTGGTGCATGGTATTCAAGCGATGGAGCAATTTGGACTGAAGCAGCTGCCTTTGCATTATTCTCATTCCGTTATGCACATACCGGTGTAGTCTATGATAACAAGATGTGGGTTATTGGAGGTCATCATCGTAATGATGTATGGTATTCAAGCGATGGGGCAATTTGGACGCAAGCCATTTCATCATTCACAACCTATTCTAATCATACTTGTGTTGTCTACAATAATAAGATATGGGCGATTGGAGAAAGTTATAAGAACGATGTGTGGTATTCACCCAATGGAATAATATGGACTCAAGCCACTGCCTTTGCAAACTTCTCTTCTCGTTCAGGTTACACCATTGTAGTCTATGATAATAAGATGTGGGTGATTGGAGGATATTCCGATGGTAATTATATGAATGATGTATGGTATTCAACTGATGGAATAATATGGACTCAAGCTACTGCCTCTGCACCTTTTCCCACTCGTTCCGGTCATACCAGTATAGTCCACGACAATAAAATGTGGGTGATCGGGGGAGGGGCTGGTACTGGTATTTATAGAGATGATGTTTGGTATTCGTCTGATGGAGTGACCTGGACTCAAGCCACTGATTCCGCAGCTTTTGGCATATGTAATGAACATACAAGTATAGTCTACGATAACAAAATGTGGGTGATTGGTGGTTCTTATTCATATTGGACAACAGACCCTATTACTGGGAACCCTGTTATTAGAGGTGAATATCAAAACGATGTATGGTATTCATCCGATGGAATAATCTGGACTCAAGCCACTGCCTCTGCAGATTTCTCGCCACGTTCTGGTCACACCAGTGTAGTTTACGATAACAAGATGTGGGTAATTGGGGGAGGTAGGTACAATTATTACACTGGCGATTCCGATTATATGAATGATGTATGGTATTCAAGTGATGGTGTGAATTGGACTCAAGCTACTGCCTCTGCAGATTTCTCACCACGTACTGGTCACACCGGTGTAGTTTACGATAACAAAATGTGGGTGATTGGTGGATATTCATTCGACTATGTGTCTATTATCAGAAATGATTTATGGTATTCACCTGTCTCCACAGATGTTGATGGATTAATATTCAACTTATACGAATAAAATGAGATTAGATTGATTCGTATGTCATGCTGAACTTGTTTCAGCATCCCAATTAAGATTCCACAACAAGTAATGTCATCCTGAACTTGTTTCAGGATCGGAATGATACAACCTCAGTTGTCAGTGTTACATCTTAAATTCCAATTATCGCTTTATCTTCAATATATCCACTATCACCATTAGGTAATTTGACTTTTACCCAATTTTCTTCCTGAGTTTTGAGGAATTGGAGTTTTGCACCTTCTGGAATTTTAAATTGTATCTGGTAATTTTCTCCAGGTCCACTATATACAATCCCCTCTTTTTCTATTACAACGCAATATTTGTTATATTCATTATCATAAATTCTGATGCCGAGCATAAAACCAAAATAGATAAATAAAGGAATAAGGATAAAGAGAAAGATTCTTGATAAATGTAAAATGCCTTCTCTCTTGGTTAAGATTAAAATGATAATAAAAAGCGCAACCATAAAATATAATGCTTCAGTTATGAACAACAACTCCTCGACAGCAAAGGCATTATAGATGTAAATAAAAGGTAAGAGTAAAATAAATGGTTTTGAAATATCCTTTAGTTGCGGTTCGATTAAATTCAAATTATAATTCAAATCCGTATCTCTTGGAATATATTTTTTCGCACGCTCATACATTGCAATAGCCTTGCCTGTTTCGCCGATATTCTCATAGGCATTACCAAGATTATAATATAGAACACCATCCGCACAACCGCTTTTGACGAGGTTTTCATAAGACTCTATTGCCTTACTATAATTCCCTTCTTTATAATATTTATTCCCCTCCATAAAAATATTTAAAAAGTCTGTAGATATTTTTTTCTCTGCTAAAACCACATTAATAATTAAAAATAAGGCAAAAGTTGTTAAAAGGACAAAAGAAAATATTTTTAGTTTTTTACTTATTCGTAACAATGTTTATCACCTCAAAACTTTTTCTACAATGTAGGGAACGGTCTCGACCGTTCCCTACAAGGTTACGAGATTATTCGCTTCGCTCAGAATGACAATTCTAAATCTCTGAAAAACTAACAACTTGTATTGTGTCATTCCCACGAAAGTGGGAATCCAGAGAGTATTTAAATAAATCTTGTAGGATTCTGGATTCCCGTTTACACGGGAATGACACATAAGTCAGTATTTCAAAGGTCACAATTCTAAATTATCAGTTGTCCGTTTTTACATTTTAAATTTATTAAATTATCCTGATAATCCTGTATATTCTGTCAAAATATTTCATTGTTTTAATATGAATTATCTCAAAACTTTTTCCGATTGCAAAATAACATCTTCAGCAAGTTGAAAGGCTGATTCCATCTCCTTATTATCAGAAGAGGCTGAAGAGAATTTTGCAAAATCACAAAGCTCAAAAACTTTTCTTACATCAGCTCTTAACGATTCTGTATTCTCACACTCATTAATCTTTGAACAAATATCCTCAGCTGTTAAACCAGCCGAAGGCAAATTAAATTTATTTCCAAAATATTCTCTTAATCCTTGAGACAATTCATTATAAAATTCTTCTGCTTTATGAACATCCAATAATTGCTTTGCCTTGGAAAGCTTTTTCAGTGCGGATGAGCGGGCGATTCTTTTTCTTGCAAAACTCACATCACTTTCCAATCTATCTTTACGTTTTCTATAAACGACACTAAAAATAACTAAAATTACCGGACCAAACTGAACAAAAATAAATATCGGGTTTTCATACAAATACCGATGTTCTCTTCCACCTGTATATCCGCCCTCCTTAATAAATCTGATGTCTTTCCCTAACGCCTTTATCTCTTTACCTTCTGTGGCAACAGTCCCTGGTGCCTCAATTACTTTTACCGTTTCAGCCTTACCCGGTTTCACATTAACGTTTACTTCTTCCGTAGAAAGTGTCTTAAACTTTTTCTCAAAAGGATTAAATACGGAATAGGCTATTGCAGGAATCTTTAAAGCTCCAGGTTTTAACGGTCTCAGGACAAACTCAAACGTTTTTTTACCTTTAACCTTCCCATCCGCATCCAAACCTTTATCTGTGACTTTCGAACTCGATTGATAAATCTGAAAATCTTCTAATCCGTTAAGTTTAGGCTCAACAATCGCATCAGGATTGCCTTTGCCATCGACCTCTAATTTCAACGTTATCAAATCATTTTCGCTAACCTCTTTTTTGTCCACATCCATCTTGAGGTCAAAATTCCCAACTGTCCCATTATAATCCGCAGGTTTCCCTTCTTCTGGTATCGGTAAAACATTTATTTCAATATCATTCGATGATAACACCACAGGAATATGATTCGTTCCGAAAATATCATCATTAAAAAGTTGATCCAGCATCTTATCATCAAAGGGAGTTCTAAAAAAATCATTATCAATGGGACTACGTCTTTGACTTGATTTTACTCGCAATGAACTCTTTAATTCCATAGCACCTAATTTGATGGCTCCTGGCTTCGTCGGAAACAAAGCATAACTGCGGATCGGTAAAACATAAAACTTCTCACTATTTATTGTTTTCTCTTTCCAATTCCATCTCTGAGTTTGAAAAATATCAGACAGGCTCTCTTTTAAAACCCCCGAAAAATCCGGTTCAGTGGCTAAAGATAATCCGCCTAAATCAAATTGCTTGTTATACAGATAATAACCAACATTTACCTGTTCCCCAACATAAGCTTCTTTTTTATCCACATCTACGTATAAAAATAATTTTCCTTTTAATTGTTTATCATATTCATTATTTCCAGTTCTCGCTGATATGATTCCATCAAAGGGAAGCGTTGATACTGTTGTGTCTTTTGTGACATTTATTTCAATTGTATTACTATAATATGTCTTACCTTTATAATTAACGGTGATGGGTGCTATTGTTAATTGTCCTGATTCAACCTGAGGAACAAGGACAAATCCGTATTCCTGAGCATAAGTGACCTGATTATTTACCATCTGAGTAATTGTAACGGGGATGTTTCTACTCACGACTTTAAAGCCTTTAAAATCGGGTAGTTCTGGATAGGGCAAATCCGAAGTGTCAGAACTGATTCTTAATTTATAAACAATACTATCTGCATTAGTGACATTCCTTGAATCAACAGTTGCTTCAAGTTGAATATCAGCGTATAAATTAACAATAAATAAAACAGTCAATAATAATATAAAAGTGATAAACTTCCAATGCATACAATTTAACCAAAAATAATTTCTTCTTTGCGTTCTCTGTGCCTCTGCGTGAAATAAATTTTGTTTACCAATCCTTCTCCACATAAATATCTCCGCCCTTATTTCGTTCTTGATAGATTTGTTTCTGTTTCTCTTCTTCTCCCGATAACATCTGCAACAATCTGTCAGCATCCTCCTTACTCATCTGTTGCAGTTGTGCCTGTTCTTGTTTCCCTTCTTCAGGTTTATTTTCGCTCTGTGATTTTTGTGCTTGAGCCACTTGTTGTTGTTTTTCTTCTTGAGAATCTTTTTTCTGTTCTCCCTGTTTTTCGTTTTCTTTAGCTTGCTTATCCTTTTCTTCTGACTCCTTCTTTTGTTCAGCTTGGGCTGACTTCTCATCTTTTTGATTATTTTGAGCTTGTTGCGATTGATTTTGCTGTTGTTGTTGTTCCTGCTGCATCTTACTCAATTCTGCGTTTATCTCTTTCAACTTTCGTCTTGCTTGTTCAAGATTAAATTTCGCATCTTCATCCTCAGGATTTATTTTCAACGCTGCGATATTTGATTCGATGCATTTCCCAAGCCATCCTACCGCCTTCTGATAATTTTTCTGATTATACTCTTGAATCCCTGACCTGTACTGCACAACACCAGTATTATAGTTCGATTTTTCTTCTAATAAAGGATCATCAGGACTTGTTACCTTACCAAACTCACTAACAGCATCTTCATATTTACGAACTTTATAAAGTGTGGAACCGATATTATAATGCAACTCTGGAGATTCTGGCGCATCAACTTGTGCATTTTTATAATATTGAAGTGCCTCATCATATTTTTTTTGTTCAAAACTCTCATTACCTTTCTTAACACGACTATAAATCGAACCACCTGCACCCATCAGAATTGGCAGAATCAAAACCAATAACACAAAATTTATCAAGCGATATGTTCTAATAATTTTAATTATATTATTCAAATCTACCACTCCATTCTTTCCTGATTTTTCTTCTATCAGTTAGAAAACATTCAATTATCAAAAGGATTAGAGCTGGAACAAGAAACCACTGAAACCTTTCCTCATATATTGTATGAATCCTCGATTCTAATTCTTTCTTCTCAAGTTGAGAAATCTCATTATAGAGAGAATCCAGTTCCAAAGAGCTTCCACCAGTTGCAATATAACTCTTTCCACCTGTTGCAAGTGCTATTTTTCTCAACGTCTCAACGTCCAATTTACTCAAAACTTTTTCACCTTTTTTATCCTCTTTAAAACCTATGCGGGTTCCTTTCCCATCATATAACGGAACGGGTTCACCTCTCTCAGAGCCAATACCAATGGAGTAAATTAAAATTCCTTGTTTAGCAGCCTCTTTTGCAGCGCCTTCTGGGTCTGTATTATGGTCTTCCCCATCGGTTAATAAAACAAGGACTTTATATTTTCTCTCTTGTTGATTAAATGATTTCGTTGCTATTCTTATGGCTTCACCGATAGCAGTTCCTTGAACAGGAACAGAATCCACATCAACAGAATCAAGAATCTTCTCCGCCATTGCATAATCAAGCGTAAGTGGACACTGAACAAATGCTACTCCGGCAAATGTAACTATTCCGATTCTATCTCCTTGTAATCTTTTTATGAGACCCATAAGCTCTTGCTTTGCTTTTCCCAACCTGTTCGGCTTCACATCTTCCGCAAGCATACTTGTAGAGGTGTCGATGGCAATAACAATATCAACTCCCTTTCTTTTCAATCTTCGTTCTTTCGCTCCATATTGTGGTCGAGATAAAGCAAATATTAAAAAGAACATACTTATAATAATTAAAGCTATTTTCAGCCTTTGTTTTGTAAGACTCATATTCTTGATTAATTTCTTAATTAACTCTATGTTTCCAAATTTTGCCAATGCTTTATTCTTCTGTTTGAATGAGATAATTACAAACACAATTAACACAATCAGAATCGGCATCAGCAAAAACATTTTTTCATTATAAAAATGCATTAATTAACCTCTTATAGGGCACGTGCAACGTGCCCCTACAAAACAAATTAAGGTAATTTTCTCAATCGCGTATTTCCTAAAATTAATTCTCCGATAATTAAAAATAATGCAGGAAGAGCAAAATAACTCATCAATTCATTGTAATCATAATGTTCTTCAATCTTTATTTCCGTCTTTTCTTCCTTATCAATCTCTTTATAAATCTCTCCCAATTTTTTTTCGTCTTCTGCTTTGTAATACTTCCCTCCGGTAGTATCCGCTATTTTTTTGAGCGTGTCTTCATCCAGTCCATATTGCATCGGGACAAAACGCGTTCCAAACAAAGGCACATTCTGCGGAACCATCACCGTTCCCTCACTCCCAACGCCAATTGTATAAACTTTTATATTAAACGTCTTTGCGATATTTGCCGAAGTAATCGGATCAATTTTTCCAAAATTATTCTGTCCATCTGTGAGTAGAATAATAAATTTACTTTTAGCATCACTATCTTTCATTCTTTTAATAGCCGTCGATAGCCCCGTGCCAATCGCTGTATTGTTTCCATCAACAATACCAAAATCCACAGTGCTTAAAAAGTCTTTCACAACGCCATGGTCAACTGTCAAAGGGCACAGAGTAAATGCAGTTGTCGCATAAACCACAAGACCAATCCTGTCATAAGGTCTGCCATCGATAAACTCCTCAGCCGCTTTCTTTGCCGCTCCAAGCCTATTCGGTTTGAAATCCTGCGCAGACATACTCTGTGAAACATCCACCGCAAGCATAATATCCACAACATCTGTCGGAAAAGTAATGTCTTTCCTCCCATATTGAGGTCTTGCAGCAGCTAAGATTAACAGCGTCAACGCTGATATTCTCATTATCCACAATATATTCCTGAACTTCACCAAACCTTTCTTCTTAATTTTCTTGAAATTCCCAACATCCGAATATTTTACAGAGCTCGAATTTCTCATTCTCCTGAAATAAAAGATTAGAAGTGGAACAATAATCAATAATAATAAATAGCCAAGCGTCGCAAACCTCATACCGCCACCTCCTTCGCCACCACCGAACCACTCTCAGGAGCTTTAACTTCCTTTGTCTCTTCTACAATTCCACGACCGGCATCAATGACTATTAATTTCCTACTCGCATCAGGAACAAATTTAGCGAACTTCACCAAATCACACTCATTAAGTATATCACTGATTCTTGCTCTAATATTTTCTGATAATCTTATTTTCTTTTTCATAACATACGTAAGTTCATAGGTTGTCATATCAATCGCATTGATTAGGTATCTGCGAGATATATACCTCTTAATAATACTTGAAAGAGTTGAGTAAAAAACTTTGTATTTCCCCTCATCAAAATAAGTCGATTTCGCAAGTTCTTCGAGACTTTTAATTGCCTCTTCATCTGGTGGTAAAAATGCTTCTATAGCATTAATATCCGCCATCGCCTTCAATTTTCTTCTATAAATTAGAAAATAATATAGAATACTCGCTATAATTATGAGGAATAACGCACAAATAATAATTAAATTTCTAACTAATGTATCTGCTTTAACCATCACCGGCAATTTTATATCTCGAATATCTCTCTTTTCAGCTTCACTCGTCTTAATACCTTCAACAACAATTTTAATCGGCGCTGATTTTATGCTCTTTTCAATCCCATCTTTTGTTTTATATTTAATATCAAATGCAGGAATCTCATATTCACCTGTATCATAAGTTGAAAGTTTAAAATTAATAGTTTTTGAATATTTTTCTTTGGTGATTTTTTTAGTTTCAGATGGTTGATAGTCACGTATCTCGAACGCACCCAGAGCCATTGGTGGTTCTATTCGACTTAACTCGATTCCTGCAGCCCATTCAACTATAAGAGTATAATTAAACACATCACCGATTAATATTTTTGTTCTATCAGTATTGGCTTTTACAACAATATCATCAGCAGCAAACAGATTACAGAATGCAAACGTATAAAAGAATAATATCATTAATGTAGAGACGCGATATATCGCATCTCTACGATTATTTTGCGAAAACATTAACATATTACTTTATACGCCTTTATTTCATTATCCTTAAACCACAATGGTTTCAAGCCCCCTCCCTAACCCTCCCCCTATAAATGGGGGAGGGAAGGGTGGGGGTTAGGAATAGTTATAAATCGTTCCCTACAAATTAAACTTGTGGTTGAGCTTCCTTTTCAATCTGTTGTTTCTTTTCAGGTTCTTTTGCTTTCTCTTCAACTTTTTCCTTCTCGGATTCTGCAAACTTATCTTCATAAATAACTACATTTTCAGCCTTCATCAATCTATCGATCAATTGTCTCTCTTCATTGGCTCTTAATTCTGATTCCCTTGCTGATTTAACCATATTTTTAACTTCATCAAATGTCCTTGTTCGTTCCGGAACATCTTCCATAATCTTAAAGATATGAAATCCTTTTTTACTTTTAATGACGGTGCTAAATTCGCCCTGTTTTAATTTGAATAACTCCTTATTAATTTCAGGTTCTTGACCAATATAAGGAATAACACCGTCTTCTTTAACATAACCAATTTCACCATTTTTATCTTTTGTCGCTGTGTCTTTCGATTCTTTCTTTACGAACTCTCCAAATTTATCAGGGGTCTTCTTTAAAGTCTCTAAAATCTCTTTTGCCTTCTTCTCATCATCAAAAAGTATATGTGCGACTTTTAATTTTCTTGGCTCTTTGTATTTATCCAAATTCGCCTTATAATAAAGCTCCAGGTCAGAGTCATTAACCTTTACCTTCCCCTCAATTTCATCTTGATAATATTTTTGCACCATCACATCTTTCTTCGCCTGGAAAGCCTTTTCTATAATCTCGTTATCATTATCGAGCCCTTTTCTTTTTGCCGCATTATAAAGTAAGTCTCTGCTAACATAGGTTCTCAAAAAATCGAGTTTACTCTTTTTGTCTTTAAATTGTTGTTGAATATAAGGTGGCATCTTCTCAATTTGATAATCCAATTCTCCCATTTTTATTTCCTTATCACCAATCTTTGCCACGACCTCTCCTGAAAAATCTTTCTTCTCTTCCTTCAAATCCGTAGCGGTTTCGAGGGCTGTTTGAGCTTCAAGGCTTCTGTTCATCCTTTCAAGACATTCTACAATTCTCGCTTTAGTTTGTTTAATCAATTTTGATGAAGGGTCATAATACTCGACTCTCTGATAATACGACAGAGCATTAGGATAATCATTAAGGTTTTCAAAATATGCACTTGCAATAGTATAGGAGACATTCGCCTTATCTGGCTTTTGCAAATAAGGATTATCGAGAATATCCTTTAACTCGACAATGGCTGGTTCGTACAATTTGTTTCTGAAAAGCATTACGGCGAGATTCTTTTTCTCATCAACCAACTTTTTCTCATAATCTCTCTTTGATAATGTTGAAATTAAAACGACTGAGACAACAACTAATGCAACAATGGTTACAAACGCATGAAAAATTACATTCTTGAATTCTTTCATTCCATTCCTCCGAGTTTATTTTACACACAAACAAATGACGTGGTGGTTCGATTTATCGAACTACCACATCACATAAATATAATCACTACAACTTAGCCACGAAAAAACACGAAATTACACGAAAATTTTTTACCACGAATCACACGAATTGACACAAATAAAATAATTTAAATTAAAATCTTCTTGCTCTCTTTTGGAAAAATCTAATTATAGAATTTATGTATGGCTTATCAGTCATTACATTTATGTAATCAACACCAAGCTTTTTGAATATCAGCTCAAGATTACTGCGACCTTCTGAACTAACCTCTGCAAATGATTTTCGAATTTCATTATCATACGTATCTATAACAATCGTCTCCCCTGTTTCAGCATCTTCAAACTCTATAATTCCCAATGGTGGTAAATCAATTTCTCGCGGGTCTCGAATGGTAATTCCAATCAAATCATGCCTTTTATTCGCCACATTTAGAGCCATTTCATAACCTGTGCCTAAAAAATCGGATATTAGAAATACAATCGCCTTTCGTGTAAGAACCTTATTCAAATAATCCAAAGCTAATTTTATATCTGTCTTTTTCTGCTCAGGATTAAAATACAACAATTCACGAATAACCCTCAAGACATGTTTCCGACCTTTCTTGGGCAAAATGACTTTCTCAATTTTATCCGTAAAAATTATCAACCCAACTTTATCATTATTTTTTATCGCTGAAAAAGCTAATAGGGCGCAAATCTCTACGGCTAACTCACCCTTCAACTGCCAACCCGTTCCAAACTCTCCAGAAGAACTCGCATCAACAAGGAGCATCACAGTCAATTCTCTCTCCTCTACGTATCGCTTAACAAAAGGATGACCATATCTCGCTGTTACATTCCAATCTATCGTCCTTATATCATCACCAACCTGATATTCTCTCACCTCATCAAACTCCATACCTCTACCTTTAAACACACTGTGATACTCACCAGCAAACACATCATTCACAATCCGATTAGTAGTGATTTCGATTTTTCGGACTTTTTTTAGCAGTTCTTTAGATATCATTGTATATATTCCAAGTAAGACAAAATTTAAAGTTTAAGATGGTGCAGGATAAATATCCTGTCTATCTTGGAAATTCGCGTGATTCGCGGTTACATATTTTATGGTACTTCCACTTCATCGAAAACTTGTTTCACAATGTCCTCTGATGTCAGCTCTTCCGCTTCAGCTTCGTAAGTCAAAATAACACGATGTCTCATCACATCCATTCCAATCGCTTTCACATCTTCAGGAACAACATAACCACGATGTCTTAAAAATGCATGCGCCTTCGCCGCAAGTGTCAAATAAATCGATGCTCTCGGTGATGCACCATATTCAATCAGTCCCTTCAACTTTAATCCGTAATTATCAGGATTCCTTGTGGCAAAGACCAAATCTATTATGTAATTTCTTATTTTCTCATCCACATAAATATCATTAACAACATCCTTTGCCTTGATTATTTCTTGAGAAGAAATAATTTTATTCACATCTGGAATTTTCCCTGAAGTCATTACATCAAGAATTTTTCTTTCTTCTTGTTTATCCGGATAAGTAACAACTATCTTGAGCATAAATCGGTCAACTTGCGCTTCAGGCAAAGGATAAGTTCCTTCTTGCTCAATGGGATTTTGAGTGGCAAGAACAAGAAATGGCTCATCCAATAAAAATGTTGTATCACCGATGGTAACCTGATGCTCCTGCATCGCTTCCAATAAAGCACTCTGGACTTTTGCAGGAGCTCTGTTTATCTCATCTGCAAGAATAAAATTACTGAATATAGGACCCTTTCGTGGATAAAAATTCCCATCTTTTTGATTGTAGACCATCGTTCCAGTCAAATCCGCAGGTAATAAATCAGGAGTAAATTGAATCCTTTGAAATTTCAAATCAATTGTCTTTGCGAGAGTCTTGACTGTCATTGTTTTCGCTAATCCCGGCACTCCCTCGATTAAAATATGACCATTCGATAAGAGACCAATCAACAATCTCTCAATCATATACTCCTGTCCAACTATTACCTTTCCTACCTCAGTCATCAACTTATCAATAAAGATACTTTCTCCTTTAACTTTCTCATTCATTTCTTGAATCGAAACGTTCACTTTATTTCCTCCTTATTTTTATCATCATTTAAAAAATTTATTAAGTCTTTTTTAATTTCCTCTTGTTGATTCTTTATTGGTTTAATGCCTGTGAACTTTACTTCTTCACATCTTTCGAAAATTGGTTTAACTTTATCGGATTTAAATTTCAATAAATCTTTCTTAACCATAAGCAAATCAGCAATTTCTCTTCCCGACTTGTTCAATACATTTAAATCATATTTTTCATACAAATAATTCTTTAATACCTTCTCTACTCCCTCATAAAATGTTGAAATATTTCCTTCGATTTGTAATGACTCAAGAGAATTTAGCTTCTCCATTGCCTTATCATAAGGTGTTTTATTTGCCTCTTTCTCTTTTAACCTTTTTACTTCTTTTAATACTTTCAACTTCTTCAAACCCGACATCCCAAAATAAGACACACATATAGCTAATATGGCAACAATAAAGTAGCTTATTTCTTTCTTATATGATTTTCGTTCTTTTAATACTTCAATATTTTCTGAGGGAACAATTAATTGATTTTTTTTATCCTGGTTAGGAACAGTATAATAAATTTTTGCAGAGCTAATACGCCCCTCTCCTTCTTCAGTTGCTTTCAGAATTAATTTATAATCTCTCCTAAATTGCCCACTGGCAAAAATTGTGTCTTCTGAATACTCTTTCACCAACTCCAACCCACTTAATTCTGGACTTTCCAATTCAAACAAGTAAGGTGCGTTACCGCCTGATTGCTCAACTATAATTGAAAATGTAACTTCATCTCCTTTATGAACTTTCTTTTTATCAATTTGTGTATCAACCTTGACTTTTACACCTGATTCTTCCTTTGTGGGGAATGTCTTCAAATTGTTTCCCACAGTTGAATCCTGTGCTGGATTCAAATTTTCAGTTGTTGATTGTGAAATAACATTATTTTTTGAAGAGTCTTCTTTTTTGACCTCGCCTGAATCTGCAAAAAGAAAATTTGAAATTAAAAGTATTAGGAATCCCAGTATAATCTTCTTCATTATATAACTTTCAAATGTGGTGATGTGATTATTATTTTTCAAAAAATCTTGTTCACAAATTTCTTTATGCCGTATGTGTCTTGTTCCCAAGCTGGGGCTTGGGGAACGAGACATTAGTATAAAAAAAGGAGCCTTTGCTTTATCAACAAAGGCTCCGAACTCACGAAACATTACTCAGAAGGAACTGGAACGAAAATGATTCGTCCATTTCTATATACACTAAATGCGTTATCTTTGCCTTTTGGGGTCTTCTTAACACGTTCTTCTACATCTTTCGCTGTTTTTACCTTTTCTAAATTAACCTCAACAATTACATCTCCTTCTCTAATCCCCGCATTATAGGCAGGAGAACCCTGTTTTACATCAACAACCTTAACACCAGCATCAGTATCTATCTTCAATTGCTCTTTCTCTTTTGGTGACAAACTTTCTAACTTCATCCCGAGGATATTTCCCTCCATCGTTTCAAATACAGTCTCTTCCTCTTCTTTATATTCGCTTCTATCAGCAACTTTTATACTGAAATCTTTAATCTCACCCTTGCGGAAAATCTTTATCTTAATTGTATTACCTGGTTGTATACCTGTAATATAATTGACCACATCTGATGTCTCATCCATTTTCTTTCCATCAATCTCTAAAATAACGTCATTTCTCTCAAGCCCTGCTTTTTGTGCTGGTAAGCCTTCTGTAATTTTGCCAACTATAACTGCTTTATCTCTGTCAAACTTGAAATTATCCTTTAGCCATTTAATCTGTTCGGGTGGAACATTCTCAATAAGAACGCCAATAAATCCTCTTGAAACAGCACCTTTTTCAATCAGGGAAGTCATAACTTTTTTTACAAGATTAATTGGAACAGCAAATCCTACGCCTTGCCACCTACCCGTATTCGAAGCAATCGCCATATTAATACCAATAACTTTCCCTTCAAGGTTAATCAAAGCCCCACCACTATTACCCGGATTAATCATTGCATCAGTCTGGATCAAATCTTCAATATCAACGATATACGCACGTCTATGAACCGCACTAACCACTCCTACAGACAACGTTCTCGTTAATCCCAATGGGTTACCAATCGCAAGCACGATGTTCCCCGGTTCTAAACCTTCAGAATCACCGAGTTCAGCATAGGGTAAATCTTTCGTCTTAAGCTTAATAATTGCAACATCTGTTAATTTATCAGACCTGATAAACTCAATATCATTTTTCTCAAGAGTTTTGTTTTCATCAATAACAATTTTTATCTGTTCATTCGTCATATTGTCTACTACATGATGATTTGTTATCACGTAAAGTTCATTATTAATCTTCACAACCACACCTGAACCTAAATATGGAACCTCGAATTCTTTCTTTTGTAATTGTTTCTCCATATTCTGGTCAAAGAAAAATTTGAAGAATGGGTCATTATTATTGTTATTAAAAAACGGATTGGGAATCTTAACAGTGGCTGAAATCTCCACAACAGCAGGAGCAACTTGTTTATAAATCTTCGAATACACATCAGATGGCATCGGAACTGAACTGAAAGAGGAAATACTGAATAATGTCATTAGTATACCAACTATCAGCAGAACCTTAATCCCACGGTTTTTCATTCTGTTCTGAAACATAAATAGCCTCCTTGATTAAAATAAAAAAATTAAGTATACGGTTAAGTTGCAATAAAAATGCCAGTTGACTTTAGGATGGGTTTTAAAAATATAACTGCTTTGAAATCAATACATTATAATATAAGATAAAAAGAAGATAAACTAACTTATAGACACCTAACTATGACAAAATGTCACTGTATTCTTACATTATATAAATACAAGAGCTTTTTTGACACGGAATAAACATGATTTGAGACCTCTGAAAAACTTCTAAGAGTTAAATAAAGACGAGATTGATTCGTCGGCTTCGCCTCCTCACAATGACAGGGCAAGTATTGTCATTCTGAGTGAAGCGAAGAATCTCATAATTTGGTAAGTATTTCAGAAGTCTCACTTCGTATGGGACAGATATGCCTGTTCCCCACATTAAGTATATCAATCGATCCCAAATTCCTTCAATTTCCTCTGGAGCGTTCTCCGACTGATTCCGAGTATTTCTGCTGCTTTTGTTCTATTACCATCAACACTTAAAAGAGTTTGCTGAATCGCCTCTAATTCTATCTGGTCAAGTCTTGTCCCAACCTTAAAATTTATTGTACTTTCTCCCCTATCAAAATTGCGAATGTTATCAGGCAAAATATTTACATCAATCGTATCAGATGGCGCAAAAATTACAATATTTTCTATTGAATTTTTTAGTTCTCTTACATTCCCGGGCCAACCATAGTTCATCAAGGCATTCATCGCATCTTTAGTTATCATATTAATCTTTTTATTATGCTCTTTCGAAGCCTCTTCAGTAAAAACCTTAACAAATTTGGGTATATCTGCTTTCCTTCTCCTCAACGGTGGTAAAAAAATCTCAGCCACCTTTAATCTATAATATAAATCTTCTCTGAAACGACCTCCCTTAATTTCTTCCTGTAAATCTTTGTTAGAAGCAGCAATGAGTCTCACATCAACATTCACAGGCTGAACTCCACCAACACGTAAAAATTCTTTCGTTTCAATAACTCTGAGCAATTTTACCTGCATTTCCAATGGAATATCTCCCACTTCATCCATAAACAGACTTCCTTTATGAGCCAATTCAAATCGACCTTTTCTCATTGAAACTGCACCGGTAAACGAGCCTCTTTCATGACCAAATAACTCACTCTCTAAAATCCCAGCAGGTAATGCAGCACAATGCAGAGGAATAAAAGGTTTATTCGCTCTATCACTATTAAAATGTATCGCCTTAGCAATCACTTCTTTTCCTGTCCCACTTTCTCCCGTAATCAAAATGGTAGCTCTCGTTGGGGCAAGCTGTTTCACCTTATTTAAAACTTCAACCATCTCCTGAGTTTCACCAATTATTCCCTGAAAACCAAATTTACTATCAATCTGTTTCAATAAATAAATATTCTGCTTAACGAGAGCCTGCTTCTCCATCGCTCTATCAACTTTCAATCGTAGCTCTTGTAAATCCACAGGTTTCGTTATATAATCATAAGCACCAAGCCTCATCGCCTCAACGGCAGATTCAATAGTTCCATAAGCAGTTGTGATAATTACAACGGGAGGTGGACTAAAGTCCCGAGTCTGTTTTAAAAACTCTATACCATCCATCTCCGGCATTCTCAAATCAGTTATGACCGCATCTACATCCTCTTCATCAAGAATATCAAGAGCCTTAGAGCCACTATTAGCTGTGAAGATGCGATAATTCGTCCGTGCAAAACCTGCCGCATAAGACTTCAAAACATCTTCCCTATCATCAACTATTAATAATGTCTGCTGTTCCTTTTCTGATTGATTATTATCAGTCAATTCTTTTACCTCATTTTTAATTTTTTGAATGTAGGGGACGCATATATGCGTCCCTCACTAAAATTCTAATTAAAAAATTCCTGTATCTATCTGTGGTTATTTGTTATATCTCGATCAACTCATAATTCATTGTCCCTAATCCTATTTTCTCACCATGTCTTAATTGAATCTGGGCATCAATGTGAGGATAAGTATATGATTCAATTGTCTTACCTGTCTCCTTTTCAATTAAATCATAACAGGCTTTGTCAATTGCAATAATATCTTTCGATGCTAACACTCCAATATCTTTCATAACAGGGTCTGTATCCTTCGTCGCCATACAATCACAATCCTTTGAAACAAACCAGAGAAAATTTATGTAACCTATTTTATCACCCTTTGCCTTAGCGACTCCGAGTGCGTGTTCAGCCATTTTTTCCTGAAGAATTTTCGATTCAACCCTAAAATTATATTTAATCGCATTAAATCGACATACTGTTAAACATTCACCACATCCAATACATATTTTGCGGTTAATAAAAGCGAATTCACCTTTCATAGAAATAGCCTTTGTCGGACACCACTGAATGCATTCCTGACAACCTGTGCATTTATCATCATTGACCTCAGGTTTCATATTAGAATGTTGTCTCATCTTCCCTTTCCGACTTGCCAAACCCATTCCAACATTTTTGATTGCACCTCCCAAACCAGTCGCAAGATGTCCTGTTATATGTGTTAAAACGATTAAAGCATTTGCTTTTATAGCATCTGTTGCTAATGATACTTTCTTGAAATGAATCCCAGAGATATTAACTTCAGTTTCGGCATCACCCAAAAGCCCATCAGAGATTATCACAGGTGCTTCGATATTTTCCATTGCGAATCCGTGTTTATAAGCAAGATGTAAATGGTCTACGGAATTACTCCTCTGACCTGTATATAATGTATTCGTATCTGTTAGGAATGGTTTTGCACCTTTTGATTTTATCTCTCTCACAATCGGTCTAACATATTGTGGTTTGATATGTCCTCTATTCCCTTCTTCACCAAAATGAATTTTCAAGCCAACAACCTCCCCGCTTTTATAACACTCATCCAATTTCGCCGATTTAAATAACTCCAATATTTTCTTCTGTGCTTTATCAAAATCATCATCAGTTGATAATCTGGAAAAATAAACCTTCACCGCCATTTCAGATTGTTCCTCATTTCATTATATATTTGTAACGCGACATTTATGTCGCAGATTTTGCGAGCTAAAGCTCGCACTACATTTTTAAACAGAAAACATTTGAAGAGAAAATGGTAGGATTTGTCAAATATTTATATCTATAAAAAAATAAGCCACTAAAGGACACGAAATCACACTAAAATTACTAATAGAAACCTCTGAAATACTGACAAAATCTCTTTAAAGCGAGATTGCTTCACGATAAAACTGTTCGCAATGACACCACACAAGCCCTTTTAGAGCGGTTTGCAAGACACGTATTGTGTCATTGCGAGGAGGCTTTAGCCGACGAAGCAATCTCGTTTTTGAAGTCTTTTAGGGATCTCAATTTGTTTTTGAACTTTCATGAAATTTTGTGTCTTTTCGTGGCTAATTATACCTTCATTGTCAGTTGTCCGTTTTACATTTTAAATTGTATTATTATCTTTTTAATCCTGTAAATCCTGTCTAAATTTCTTATTCTTTATACGTATCAATCTGTGCCTTCTGGAGTTTACCACTATAATCAACATAAATTGTCTTCCACTCGCTGAATGTATTCAGAACTTCAGTTCCAGATTCTCTATGCCCGTTTCCTGTGTGTTTTGTTCCACCGAACGGCATATGCATCTCCGCACCAATCGTCGGTCCATTAATATATGTAATTCCTGCATAAATATCTCTAATCGCCTTAAATGCTTTATTCACATCACGAGTATAAATTGATGATGAAAGCCCATAATTTGTATCATTAAGAACCTCTATCGCATCATCCAAATCCTTTACTTCTATAATTGTTAGCACAGGTCCAAATATTTCTTCTCGTGCAATTCTCATTTTCCTATGACATTTAATAAAAACAGTTGGTTGATAAAAGAATCCTTTAGCACATTCACCCTTCGTATAAAAATCACCACCCAACGCAAGTTCCGCCTTATCTTCATCCTTACCTATTATCACATATTGATGAATTGTTTTCAATTGTCCCTCATTAATAACAGGACCCATTTCCGTTCCCGGTTTTAATCCATCACCAATTTTTATCTTACTTGCTCGTTCCACAAACATCTTAATAAACTCTTTTGCAATTTTCTTGTGAATAATCAATCGACTTGTAGCAGTGCATCTCTGACCTGTCGTCCCATAAGCGCCCCAGATGGCTCCTTCCAGTGCCAAATCCAAATCCGCATCATCCATAACAATCTGCGCATTTTTCCCACCCATTTCGAGCGACACTCTCTTTAATGTCTTTCCACAAACTGAAGCAATTTCCGAACCGACTTGTGAAGAACCTGTGAAGGTTATCAAATTAATATTCGGATGATTACACATTGGTATCCCAACAGATTTACCTGTCCCGTGAACAAGATTCACAACACCTTCAGGGATGCCCGCTTCTTCAAGAACCTCGATAAGTTTAGCTCCAGAGGCAGGAGCATCGCTTGCAGGCTTGAATACAACCGTATCTCCACATATCAAAGCTGGCATAATCTTCCAGCACGGAATTGCCATCGGAAAATTCCACGGCGAAATCACACCCGCAACGCCCATAGGGATTCTTATGGACATACAGAATTTATCATTCAATTCAGATGGAGTTGTTTGACCGAATAATCTTCGACCTTCACCTGCCATATAAAATGCCGTATCAATTCCTTCTTGAATATCGCCCTGAGTCTCCATCAGAATTTTTCCCATTTCACGTGTCATCAATTTTGCAATTTCATTTTTCCTATCAATTAACAATTTACAAGCCTTCTCAAGAATGGCTCCGCGTTTAGGAGCAGGCACCTTGCGCCACATTTCCCAGGCTTTCCTTGCGGACTCGACCGCTTTATTCACATCCTTCTCATCCGATGAAGGAAAAATTCCAACGACATCTTCTGTATTCGCAGGATTAATATTTTTAAAAGTCTTTCCTGACTTTGTTTCAATCCATTTTCCATTTATAAAATTCTTATACACATCAGCCATTCGATTATCCTCCTTCTTTCTTAACTTGAAATCTCTGAAAAACTAACATAAAGTGAGATTGTTTAGTTATGGATGCTTTTTTGATACATATTCCCTCACCCCAAACCCTCTCCCAATGGGAGAGGGAAGGGTGAGGGCATGTCATTCTGAGCAGAGCGAAGAATCTCGTAGTTTTTCAGAGCTCTCAACTTATATTTATCACTTCTATAAACTACACTTGACATAAACTATCAACTTAAATTTTTTCATTGGAGATAAAACTTTTGTAACATTTTTTGCTCTTGACTTATCACATATATGAGGAAGAAATTATTGTAGAAGAAAGAAGACGATATGAATGCTTCAGAATTTTGTAGTCTGTCTCTAAAGTACCCTAATACTGAAAAATTAACTGATCCAGACTTACAATGGTTAGATTCCAATTTCTTTAGTTCATACTTTGGTTCTGTCCCTAGGATAACTACAAATATTGAAAACCTTACAGATCAATTTATTGCTATTAGAGCAGAAAATCCAAATCATAGCGGTCCCGGTGATGCAATTATTGTGACACAAATTGATCCATAATACACATTTATAAAGGGATAGGTTTAAGATAAACCTATCCCTTTTTTATTTCAAGAGTAAAAATAAATGATAAAAATTATATTAATTATATTTTATGTCATCTTCTATACCCAGTCATTAATATCTCAATATGTTGGAATAGTTTGCTTAGGTGAATCTACATACATTCAAAAGATAGAATTGGATAATAATGGAAATATAACCATTGGTAGTTTATATACAGCTATAGCATGGCCCATAAGATTAGAGATTACAAATAATGGATTAGTATTAGTGGCAAATTATTCTTACGGTCCTACCGGTCCGCTATCAGTTTTTAAGATTTTTAATAATGGTGATATAATTAAGGTAAGAGATTATAGTCTTGATGGTTTTGGACATGAAGCTAAGATAACTAAAGATAATAAATATTGTTTAATTATTCATAGTGTTGAAAATAATCCTTTACATGTTGCAGGAATTACCATTCTTGAATTAATGAATGATGATATTAATCCTTACATTAGGCAGTTCTATCCTTATGGACAAGGCTATGAATTAGCTACAAGTGGGACGGGATTAGTCTTTGATATGGGAACCAGATATATAAAAATTCTCCAGATGGATTCGGATGGAGTTTTGACTGATACTGGGCAGCTTTTAGATACTGGTGATACTGGGAATCAAGAATTGGAAGTATCTCCAGATAATAAATATGTTTATGTTGCAAAGATTGGTGGACTGCTGATTTATGAAATAGATGAAAATAATAATGTAACATACAAAGGCAGGGCTCAAAGCTCTTATTATCCTGATCCAACTGACATTATTGTCAGTAAAGATTCAAAAACCGTTTTATTATTGAATCTTGGTTCTTTAGAGGTATATAATGTTCAGGAAAATGGAGATTTAATCTTTAATGGACAGAAATTTTTATTACCTCTTGCCCAATCAGCGACAATAACACCTGATGGGAAATTTGTTGTTGTTGCTTATGATTATCGTTTAGAACAAGAAGGATTATTGTCAACTTTAGCAGTATTCAGAATGAACTTTGATGGAACAGTAACAAATTTGAACAAAGACGTAACATTAGATAATCTCCCCGGTGAAATGAAATTCTACCAACTGCCAACGCCATCAGTTGATATTGATTGGAAGTTATACGAATAGATAAATATCTCTAAAGTAGCCACAAAAATATTTTGTAACATAAATAATTCATAATTAATCAAATATAATAGATAAGCGAAATGATTTTTCTTCAACAGTGTTAATCTGTGTTAATCCGTGGTCATAAATTTCTTTGTATTCGTTGTGTCGTCGTGTTTAAAAGTATTAATCAACCACGGATAAACACTGATGAACACGGTTTTAAGAAGATAAAATATAAATTAAATCTGAGTAAACAATCTAATTTTTATTGATGACAATGAATAAGACGATATTTGCAAATCCTACTATTGATTATAAGGCTTTTGGTACCTATATAAGTGATTATTATAGACCAGAGTTCAGGCAGGATTTTAGCGAGAAATGTAAGCTAATTAATAATGAGTGGTCATACTGGGAGCTTGTAGATTCATCAGCAGTTAGTTTTGGTGATAATACTTCACCAATAGATACTGATATAACTTATAGACCGTTCGGTTCCTATAGGACATGTTTCAGGATATATCCTTATTCTGATATGGCGACAAATACAGAAAAACTCACTGATCCTGATTTACAAGGGTTAGATTCCAATTTCTTTAGTGATTATTTTGGTTCCACACCAAGAATAACAACAAACATAGAAAATGATATAGATCAATTTATTGCAATCAGGGCTGATAATCCTAATCGCGAGACTCAGGGTGACAGTATTATCGTAACACAGATCGATCCGTAACACTTTCCACAAAGGGATAGGTTTAAACTAAGCCTATCCCTTCTCTTATTTTAAGAGGGAAAACAAATGAAAAAAAATTTAATATTTATATCATATACAATATTGTTTATTACATCATTATATTCACAATATATTGGAATGGTTTCCTTAGCTGAATCTAATTACATACAAAAAATAATTATGGATTCTGAGGGTAATATACAAATATCTGATGTCTACCTTGTGGGTAGACGTCCTGACAGAATGGATATTACTAATGTGGGTCTTGTATTAATTGGTAATGAGACTTATGAATTACCAAATTATTTAACATTATCTGTTCTCGATATAAATGATACAGGTAACATATCAAAGATTAGAGATTTTGATCTTAGTGGCAGAGCTTATGAAGTTAAAGTCACAAAAGATAATAAATATTGTTTAATCACTCATAGTGTCGAAAATAATCCACAGTATGAGTGGGGAATAACAGTATTTGAGTTAATGGAGAATGATATCAATCCTTATAAAAGACAATTCTTCCCTGATGAAATGGCAGGGGAATTGGCTATTTCTGAGACTGGATTAGTTTTTAGTTTAGAAATATCATATATTAGAATTCTAAAGATAGATAATGATGGGGTTTTAATGAATACCGGACAATTAATTAATCTAAGTTCACCATTAGGAGAGATTGAGGTAGCGCCTGATAATAAATATGCTTATGTGGCAAATGATGGTCCAGGAAGTGGTCTTGTCGTCTTGGAAATAGGGACAAATAATAATGTTACTTTGAAAGGAAGAGCTAACGGTGGTTCTATGGATGGTTGCGGAGAATTGATAGTTAGTAAGGATTCAAAAACAGTATTATTAATAGGCATACAAGGAATGGAGGTTTATAATGTTCAAGAAAATGTTGATGTGGTTTTTAATGGTCAATATTTCTGGTTGCCCTTAGCCCAATCAGCCGCAATAACTCCTGATGGGAAATTTGTTGTTGTAGCCTATGATTATCATTCCTACGATTCAACCTTAGCAGTCTTCAGAATGAATTCCGACGGCACAGTAACAAACTTAAACAAAGACATCATCTTCTCCCCATTCCCTGGAGAAATGAAATTCTACCAACTCCCCACCCCTTCTGTTGATATTGATTGGAAGGTATATGAATAAAAAATATTACAATGAATTTATGTACCCAGCTTTGACTATGAATAAAACATTATTCCAATCACCAACATACAGTTATAAAAGTTTTGGAGTTTATGGTGCTCAAGATTCAGTTAATGGCTTAGAACCTAAATTTAGTGAGAAGTGTAAATTAATTGATAATGTGTGGGATTTCTGGGAGCTTGTGGATTCTTCTGCTGTGAGTTTTGGTGAGAATTATCCAATGTATACTGATGTTTCATATAGAGCCTTTGGTTCACCAAGAACCTGTTTTAGATTAGGTCCTTATTATGATATTGTAACAAACACTGAAAAATTAACCGATCCTGATTTACAAATGCTTGATTCCAATTTCTTTAGTGAATACTTTGGCTCTACTCCAAGAATAACAACAAATATTGAAAATGACACAGACTTATTTATCGCAATCAGAGCTAATGATCCGAACCATAGTGGGTATGGTGACGCTATTATAGTAACACAAATTGATCCATAAAAAACAATATGAAAGAGCAGGCTATTTAAGCCTGCTCTTTTTTTACGAGGATAAAATATAATGAAGAAAAAAATATTATTTATAATTTTAATGATATTTTTAAACTCATTATTATTAAGTCAATATGTGGGTATTGCATGTTCTTATAACGATAGAAATGCACAAGTTTTTAATATGGATTCGTTAGGTAATATAGTTTTAAAAGAAATTATTAACCTAAATAATACACCTATTGAAATGGAAACAACTATTAGTGGATTAATATTAATTGTAAGTTATGGTTATAGTCCTCCAACTGCTATGACTTTAAGTGTGTTAAAAATTGAACAAGATGGAAGTGTAAAATATGTTAGAGATATTGATTTAGGAGGAGGAGGATTGGATGTATGCATAACAAGAGACAATAAATATGTCCTTATAAGGCATTATTATGACCAACCTAATCAAGAGTATGATTATGGGATATCAGTTCTTAGATTAATACAAAATGATGTTTTAATGCCTCCTATTCAATTTTTATCAATGGCTGATTTGGGAATTGTTTCAACAAATATTGATGTTAATCAAGATGGAGTTGTTTTAGGAGTTACAAGAACACCATTGGAAATCTTCGATATAAGTAATGAAGGTTATTTGTCTTATACAAATAATAATATAGAATTAGATAGTTTTCCAACTCACGAGATGGAATTTAGTCCTGATGGTAGGAGATGCTATCTCTCAAGATTAGGATATGATTTATGGGTATTTGATGTCGATGAAAGTAAAAATGTTAGTCTATGGGGGTACATAGAAACTCCAGAGGTAAATGCTAGAGATCTTGCAATAACACCAGATTCAAAATTGATATTAGAAACAATGAATTCTGGGACTGTAAATATTTACAAAAATAAAGAAGATGGAACTGTTATTTATAAAGATAAGATTAGCTATCCATCAGGAACTGGAGCAATGACTATGACACTTGATGGAAAATATTCTGTTGTAGCTTATGGTTATACAATTACAAAAACAAATCTGTCTGTATTGAAAATAAATCCTGATGAGACTATTATAAGATTACCAGACAAAGATGTTACTGTCGCTCCTGGTATTGAATGTATGGCAATTTATCAACTCCCACCCACTTTAGTCGAAACTAATTGGCAAATGTATAAATAAATTATCCAAACTATTTTGTCATAGAATTCATCTCGACTTTATCTTATATAATAGAAACATTAATTTGTGGAATTTATGCCCTATGTTCGTTCACAAATCCATAATTAGTGATGAAATCCTTGATTATGCAAATAATAATGATGGATTCTATCTTGCTCAGATAACACGAACCATTGATGAAGAACCATATCCTGATGTGAGTAAAAGACCGATGATTGTGAGTGGTGATATAACAAATATTGAAGTTTCTTCTAATTTTCTAAGTTATTCAAATTTATATGTTGGTATCAACGATATAGCTGAAATGTTCTGGATAGATGACGAGACTTATAAGGCTTCCTATAATTTCTGGCCAGACCCATCATTTAATCAGGGATACCAAGAAGGTTCAGGTCCTTTATGGGTAATAGTAGGAGATTACAATCAACTTGTTGATGAGGAAAGTATTCCTGAAAATGAATATATCATTTTGACATTTGAGAATGGGTCTAAGATAAAGATATATTTCCCTGCTGTAACTTTGATAAGTGGAGAAGCCGTTGTATTTTGGGTAGCAGAAGATGGCAGTTTATTCTGGGCAAATACGAGTAAAGTTGTAGATATCGATTTTTATCCAATGCAAAATATGGATCCTTATTATGCACTCAGACATGCGGATGGATTAGAGAATTATAACATTGCTAAAAGCGCTCTGGATGGATTGAGAGATGTTACAAATGATGAAGATGCCACAAGCATCGTGGTGGATAATGGAAGTCTGGATTTCTTTAGTAATGGTGTAACAACTACTCTTAATGTGGTGAGTGGTTAAAGTATGAGTTTTATGGCGAAGGAACTTATGGGATAAAGGTTAATTATGCCTTCGCAAGCGGAACACGTAGAATATCGTTTGAAATCGATGGTGTTCCCATTGATGAGCCTATAATATTGGAAGCAACAGATGGGGATTTAGCTTTTGAATTAGTGGATACAACTCTTGATTTTACAGTGAATAGTGGTCTACATGAGTTAAAGGTAAATATACACTCTTCTGAAAATATTAATCTGAACTATTTCTTGTTAGATAAAGATGTTGAAGAAAACGATATAATCTTACAGGCAGAGGACTACGGCAATTATGACTCTCTCTATCACCCGATTGAAAATGTAGGATTATTGGGTATTACATATAATCAAACTCAATATAATATCAAACCCTTTGTTATGAAGCAGCACCAATTGGATGTTGAATCGGTTTATTTAGAGGATGACCCTCCTTATGAAGATGAGAGGACAATCACAATTTATCGAGGAGACCATTTCCCTGAAGGGGCTTCAGGGTATGATGAATATTTTGGTCCTGATGTAAATAATGAATTCTTAATGTATTATCGGTTCAGGTCAGGTGGAGCTGAATATGGAGCTATAGATAGATTCACTAAGTATTTACCGTATCCAGATGAATATCCTGAATATTTTAGTTGTCCAAGTTTCTTATCAGTTGCAATTACTTCTGCACATAAAGTAGATGATGCGAATTATCCAGAGGTTCAAGATAATGGGGTAGGAGAAATCTATGCAGTTTGTTCTGTGAGGTGGTCTCCTTTATCAGCTTTTAATGAACAATCAAAATCAGGGCTTTATGTTTATCGTTATGAAGAGAATTTAGGAAGCTGGACAAGGATTGCGTATAAGGAATTTGCTGAACCTTTAATGCCTCATAAATTTTTTGATGTTGGAATTTGTGCAAGGAATAATTACTTGTGGGTAGTTTGGGTTAATGAGGAACGTTTAGAAACGGTTCCTACATCCTGGCAACCTTCAATTCGATGCACATATATTGATAATCCCAAAGGAAGATCAGAAGCCACAAGTCAAATTCCTGATAATGAAATTGTTGAATTATTTGATTCCCAACAAAATCCTCTAATAAACACTATCTCCTTTATCCAATTAGATCTTGCCTGGGATGATAATATTATTTTCTGGGCAAACGGAAGTGTATTTAAAGGTAGACCAAGATTAATTTGGACTGACTTAATAAGTGGGTACTCTTATCTTAAAGCTGGGCAAATTGATCTTTATCAAAATATTTATAAACCTACAGGATATATTGTTCAGTACACCGATAAGACTATTGATACAGCTTATAGTTCTGTGTTCTATAATCCCGCGATTACTTCTAATGATTACTCCAGAGATATAAATTTTAGCACTGCTGATCGGATAGCATTTGGGGCATTCAAGAATCCCTCTGAATCCAAATCTGAATTTAGTAGATGTGAAACAGATGATGATTGGGATCCACCAGCTTATATTACTGGTCCTTATAACATTAATAGTAGTTCGTTAGCTGATACTTCCTTTAGAGGTTTTGGAACTGACCGTTATATATTTACAAGTAATAACAAAGTTATGACTAACACTGAAATAATAGATGACGGTTCAGTAAATGGTGAGAGGATTAATACTAACACAATTAATCTTACTGATGTATTTTTAGGTTATGCTAATGATGGATACTTAAAAATCAGACATATTGATCCTTAATTAATATTACTTAAGAGAGCAGAGAAATTTTTCTCTGCTCTCATTTTAAGGTAAATATTATGAAAACAATACTGCTTTTGTTTTTAATATTATTTTCAAATTATTTTTGCTTTTCATATAAAGCTATAACAGGAGAAGTAGACTCAAACAATTCTCATATCTTGAACCTTGATGATGATGGTAATTTAACTATTGAAAAGACAATTACTTTATCTACAACAGCAGAAACTATCGCTGTTGCTTTAAATGGGAAATTTGCTTTTTCTTCATCAATTAACATTCATGCTTATAGTATAGATAAAAATCTAAATGTAACATATATTGGCGACTCATACATTGGTGGGGTTGGACATATTGCAATTACATCGGACTTGAACTACTTAATGTTTTTCGCTTGGCCTAATGGTAATAGTGGTTTGCAATTATACAAAATAAATGAAGATTTAAGCCTTAGTCCAACAGGGAGTTATATCCCTTATAATGAAACTTTGGATCCATTAGAATATGAAGAGAGTAAAATTAATAATATAATTTTAGCTAACAACTCTTTTTATAAAGAAATTGCAATATTTAGACGAATCGAAGACCAAATCTTTGACACATGTCAAAGAATATCAATAGACCCTTATAAAGGGAATGCTGATTTAGTAATGACTCCAAATGGTAGATTTTGTTATATATCAGGAGCTCCTCCCAAAAGCACTGTTTGTTGTGAAATTTTACCCGATGGTAATGTGGTTTATAAAGGTTGTGTCCTAACGGAAGGAAGTTCTCAAGGTAACAAAATCACAAGTGATTCAAGATACCTTTTAACATTAGGTGGCGGAGTTTGGAGTTTAAGAATCGAAGATGATGGTAGTTTAACATTTATTGATAAATCAGAAGATTTGCCATTAGCTCAAGGACTTGCAATTACTCCTGACAATAAATACGTCTATGTTGCATGGAATCATAATTTACAGGGTCAAATAATATCTATATTCAGATTATATCCTGATGGAACACTTCAAAAATTAGATAAAGACAAATTATTCCCTCAAATCTTTACCGATACACAATTCATCCCCCCTTATGTTACCTACACCGATGACGAAATCTGGGAGATGTATGAATAATTTTATTGCATTGTCATTCATCAAAACTATTTTGCCACAAAATTCACCTCGACTTTACCTTCACTCGATAATCCATTTAATTATTCCATTGAAATACCACGATTTTGAAAAATCCTTGTTACAACAAATTTTAGACAAGTTATGAATGTTTTTCTTGACACTAAGGATTTTTTTTAAGAAGGTATTGAGGACTTTTTCGATGAATATATTATTTTTCAACGAGTAGAAGAAATGTCTAAACGAAATGTTCTTGTTGTTTTTATGTTCCTATCAGTTTTTTTAGTTCAATCGACCTTCGCTTTTTCAATTCTAAATTATCTTAGAGATAGGGGTTATGATTTTCTTGATATCTTTAGAATCAGGTTCAGCATTGCTCCTAAAGCCGAAGCCATTGGAATCCACGCAAGAGCAACCTGCCTTGTTCAAGCAGGTTTCATATATTTTAATGGTAGTTTTGTTGGGATGGATAGACGTGCATTCGGTGTTTGGAATGAAACAAAGACGGAAGGTGGAATCAGTGCATTTTATTATACAAGAATAGAATCCGATGCTCCCTATGGGAATCAATTTCTGGATGAAAATACACAATGGTTTAATATCACGGATAGAGGACTTATAAGAAATGATACTTATTGGGATGATGGCAGATACCATCCAGTGAGCATTGGTGTTGAGGCTCAGCTTGGCATTCTTCCGGGGATTGATATAGGAATCTACCCAGAGGAAATAGTTGATTTTATCTGGGGGATTTTCACATTTGATTTCTGGCAGGATGATTTGTCCAAAACTGACGTTCAATATTTCGATAAGACGTATAAAGATTATTTTTAAATAACATAAATTAGCCCCGAAGGACACAAGAAGCACGAAAAATTTTCTTTAAGTATCTCAAATATTATCCGATTATTTATTAAGGGGTTTTAATTAGAAAAATGTAGTAAAAAAACCTTAAATAGAGAGGGTTCATAAAAAACTATGAAAAGAATAAAAAGTAGTGGTTTTACCGTAGTTGAAATCCTCGTCGCATTAGTCATCCTATCTTTTGGCATATTCGGCGTCCTTGATTTTTATATGAGAACGGTTAATATCTCATACCACAATACAATGCAGCTCCAAGCCCAGTCTTTAGCTCATAAAAAAGCCGTTGAATTATCCTTTATGGGAATGGGAATGATAAAATCTACATTCAAACTTCCCGATGGTCCTCTTGCCAATTTCAAATATCCCGAGAAGCCAACTCCTTTTATTGAAAATGACCAACTTTCTTATTCGCTCACATTTAATCAACATAAGAAATTTGAAAACATAAATGTTGTTTCCATTGAAGTTGTCGATTCTAAACAATTAACAAGAAAATTATTCAGTTGTGAAGTTTATGTAAAATAACACGAGATTTATCTCGTAAATACTCAGCGACATAAATGTCGCATTACTATAAATATAAGGAGATGAATTAATCTCTATGAAACAAAAATCACTCTTTAGAAACAAAGGTGTAACTTTAATTGAGTTAATTGTTATTATGGCTGTAGGAGCTCTGGTCTTTGGTATGATTCTGGAGATATTGATATCCACATCAAAAGCTGTCAATAAACGGATGAAATATGAATCAGTTATCAGTGTAGTAGAAAATGCCTCTGAAAGAATGGCATCACTCATCAACAATATGGTTATTGATGAATCCGTAAAACTTTCCATAGCAGAAAAAAATAAAGCTAATTTTCTTTATACCGGTGATAAATTGGGATTATGGACCATAGGCAAAGATGCTCCCGAAAAATATACCTATGTTGAGATTTTTAACAATAAACAAAGCGAACCCTACAAGGTGTCTTTGGGAAGCGTCGATTTAGAAACAAATACAAGAACCGATCAATCTCTTGGTGTCGGGTTTGAAGATGTCACTACGGAAATTTCTTTTAAATATGCTGGTGAATTTAGAAATGGGGAGCCTTTCTGGACAGATAATTTCCCCTCAGAAAAAATACCAGCATTAATCGAAGTTAGAATATTAGGTAAATCTACTAATAAAGAAGTCAAACCTCTGGAAGTCGTTAATACATACAAGATTTATTAAACCGAGAAGTAGCGCCGATGTCTTGTCGGCATAATTAACGCAGGCAAGATGCTTGCGTTACAAAAATAGGAGAAGAGATAAGTATGAAAAAAATTGCTTATCAAAAAAACAAAGGATTTGTATTAATTGCCGCAATAGGTGTCTCCGCAATTCTCTTTCTTATGGTTATGGCATACTATTCATATGCCAAAGTAAATTTTGATAATGCTTCAAGGCTCTATGAACAAACAAGAATGGATTTAAGTATACTTAATGCATTAATTTACTTTGAACAACAAATAAAATCGGGTGATTTGAAAACACACAAAATTGATTTTGATGAAAACAAATGTTCTGTAGAAGGCTATGTTATCGCTGCAAAAGGTGATGAAGAAGTTTATGGCAAACATCAAATAAAATTTGTTCCTGGCGATTATCATATATCTATGGTTTGTTCCTATGAATCTTCATCGAAACGAAGCAATGATATCAGACCATTTTTCGTAATCAATATTAGTGACGCAGGAACTGTTATGAGATTTAAAAAATACTCATACTGATTGTAGCCGTCGCATTTACGCGACTTTATATTGTAAATACGGAGTACCTATGGAAAAAGATTCATTAAAATTGGGACTTTTGTTTAAAGAGACCGATTTCATCAGAGAAACTGACTGGCAGAAATATATGAAGGAGATGAATATTTCTCAGAAGTCTCTTGGTGAAGTGTTACTACAAGAAGTCTCTTTAAAAACATTCAAAGAATTCGGTGAGGTAACTACAAAAACTATAAAGAATATCCTCCTTATGGAAATTCCTCTTCCGTTTGGCAAAAAGAAAAAAGCCGAAACTGAAGAAGAAAGACCAAGATTAGAAAATTTTATTAATCACTCTGAACTCTATGATTTCTTCGGGAAAAATCAAAAAAGTGTCAAATCGGTCTATGATAAATTAATTAAAAACGAAATTGTCTCAAAAGAATTTGTTCAGAACATAGAAAAAGAGAGTAAAAAACTCAAAACCACTCCTGATAAACTTATCCTGAAAAAACAGACTATAACACCTGAAATGGTCACAGACTGTATAATCACTGATATCGATTTTCAGAAAAATTGCAGATTCTTTATGGTTCAGGAAATCCTTGTATTCAATAATATCCTATCAGAAGAAGATATTACAGAAGCAAAGAAGGAAGCAGATAAAACCTCCCAACCCATTATTAACATTCTTGAAAAACAAAAGAAATATACTCAGGGAGAGCTTTTTGATGCTATAAAAGAGGGAAACATCTGGTTTAAAGAATTTGCCTTTAATAAATATGACATATCCGATAAAATAACTAAACTTGTGCCAGTTCGATACATAGAGCGTACTCTCGCATTCCCAGTCCAAAAAACAAAGAACAAACTCACACTTGCAATGGTCTACCCCTTTGATATTAAAACGATAGATACTATTGCATTCTTAACCGAAACTGATGTCTCTCCAATTGCTATAAATGAGAATGACTTCTTTGTTTTATTTGAAAAATACATAGAGGAGAAAGAAGAAAAGGAAAAACCTATCCTTGAACCCACAAAAGTTGCAGCAAAAATGCCACCTCTACCCGAAATAAAAAAGGAAAAAGAAATTGTAAGACCAACAACCCCTATAAAAGAAGTGCCAACAAAGCCAGTAACTAAAACCTTAGAAGTTGAAGAAAAATCAACAGGAGCTTCTATGGACAAGAAACTACAATCTATTGCGGAGAGTGGTTCCGCAGTCGAAGTCGTGGCTACAGTCGTTGAAAATGCCATTAATAATCGAGCCACTGATATCCATTTCGAATCAATGGAAGATTGTATGCGCATCCGATTCAGAATCGATGGCAGACTTCACAAAATTATGGATATCAGCAAGGATATTCAAGAATCAGTTTTATCAAGAATCAAAATCCTGTCAAATATGGATGTTACCGAAAGAAGACGACCTCAGGATGGTCATTTCTCCTTTAAAATCGCTACTCAGAATTACGATATGAGAATTGCTACCATCCCAACTTTCTGGGGTGAAAAATTAGTGATGCGAATTTTCAGCGAAGCCACTATTTTGAAGGGTTTTAATGAATTAGGACTCGAAGAAGATGACCATGAAAAGATGAATACTCTTATTAAATTCCCCAATGGTATGCTTCTTGTCACAGGTCCTACAGGTAGTGGGAAAACATCCACACTTTATTCCGCTTTGAATACATTAAATGAGGAACATAGAAACATTGTAACTATCGAAGACCCGATTGAATATAGAATTAGAGCCATCAATCAAATTCAAGTGGATACGGGTATAGATTTAACATTTGCTAATTGCATTAGAGCAGTATTAAGACAGGATGCGAACGTCTTAATGGTGGGAGAAATAAGAGATCCCGATACCGCTTACATTGCGACAAGAGCAGCTCTCACAGGTCATCTTGTTCTAAGTACCTTACATACAGGTTCAGCAGTTAGTGCCTTAACAACTTTGCAATACCTGGGTGTTGAACCGTTTATGATTGCCAGCACTCTTATAGGAGTAATTGCCCAGAGATTAGTCAGGAAAATTTGTCCATATTGTGAAGAAAGTTACAAACCGTCCAAAGCTATACTTGATGAATTAAAAATAGCTGCGACTGAGACAAAGAAGATAAAAAGAGGTAAGGGTTGTGAAAAATGCTTTCATACGGGTTTCTTTGGAAGAACGGGCGTTTTCGAAATTCTTACTGTTTCACACACACTTAGAAAGATGGTTGTGGAAGGTGCTTCAGAGCAAAATATTCAAAACGTTGCTCTGGGCGAAGGGTTGAAAAATCTCTTCCTTGGAGGTAGAGAAAAAGTTTTAAAGGGTATTACTTCACCTGAAGAAGTTTTAAATATTGTTCATATTTAGTTAACTTAAACATAAATGGAGGGAACATAAATGCCGAAATCAACAGGTAAAAAATCAAAAGAATCGGAAGCCAAAGGTTCTCTTTATGAAAAAATGGAGTCAAGTAAACGCTCTGGTATTCCGAAATATTCTGAACCCGGAGTAGCAGAAATTATTATTTTTGGACCCAGTTTACGTGACATCGCCGCTTTTCTAAGACAATTGTCCGTCCTTCTTGATGCTGGCATTCCGCTTCTGAGAAGTTTGAGAATTATGAGTGTTCGTTCACATCATGCAAAGCTCAAAAAAGTCGCTAATGATGTTGCTGACAATGTTGAACGAGGAAAAACACTTTCTGTATCGATGGAAGAATTCCCCAGAATTTTCCCACCTCTTGTTATTAACGTTATAAAAACAGGAGAAGTATCAGGTACTCTTGAAACCTCACTTAGAAGACTCGCAGAACTTATGGAGAAAAAGGCGGATCTGAAACAAAAAGTTATCTCGGCTTCTATTTATCCTGTACTTGTTCTTTGCGTGGCTCTCTTTGTCGTCATCTTAATATTAACAATGGCTATTCCAAGATTCGAGTCTATTTACACCCAACAAGGAGTTCCATTACCCACCCCAACCAAAGTAATTCTTGCACTATCACACTTTATTATTAACGCCTGGTTCGTTTACATCCCCCTGATTATTGTTCTCATTATCCTTTATGTCGTATTCAGAAAAACTCTTACAGGCAGAATTATTATCGACAAATTGAAACTGAAAGTTCCAATCTATGGAAATATTAATACCAAAATTGCTGTTGCAAGATTCAGCAGAACACTTGGAACTCTATTAACCTCTGGTGTTCCTCTTCTTGAAGGTGTCTCAGTTTCTGCCAATACCAGCGATAATTTTCACGTAAGGAAAACACTCGTTAATGTCTATGACATACTTGAAAAAGGTGGAAAGATGGAAGACCCACTCAGAGAAAGCAATGTTTTCCCGCAATTCGTTATTGATATGATTGCCATTGGCGATGAGGCTGGAACACTTGATAATATGCTTTTCAGAATAGCTGATACTTATGATTCTGACGTGGATGCTACTTTACGCGGACTCACATCCATAATGGAACCACTTCTGATTGTAATATTAGGCTGTGTTGTTGCCTTTATTGCACTTTCGGTTCTATTGCCATATTTCAATATGGTAAAGGTCGTGTAAAAAAACATATTGAGAAATGCAAAATATTTGTAGAGACGTGATATATCACGTCTCTACAAATAAAGATTAATATTATTTGATTGTGCAGGGTATATATCCTGCACTAATTATTTGGGGATTAGAATTTAAATTCGGATTATTAAAAAACCTCCTGTTTTTTTAAATTGACTTATCAATTACAACTATTTAACCTCCTTTTTTTATAAAATAACATTCTCTAATATTTAACAATTTATTAACATTTGAGAAATCTAAGAGAAATTATTATATCATACATTCTCTTTCCCAAGAATTCGAAAATTTAACTTCAAGGAGATAATATTATGACACCGGAAGAAATAGTAAAGATGTGTAAAGACGAAGGTGTTGAAGTCATTGATTTCAAATTTATGGATTTCCCGGGTCTCTGGCAACATTTCTCAGTCCCTGCTTCCGCTTTATCTGAAGATATTTTCGAGGATGGAGTCGGATTCGATGGTTCCTCAATTAGAGGATGGAAAACTATAGATCAGAGTGATATGCTAATTGTTCCTGATCCAAAAACAGCTATGATTGACCCGTTCTGCAAGGCTAAGACCTTAAGCCTCATTTGCAACGTTGTTTACCCAACTACAAAAGAGAAATATGAGCGTGACCCGAGAAATACAGCTCTTAAAGCCGAAGCCTATCTCAGATCCACGGGCATTGCAGATACTGCTTATTTCGGTCCAGAGGCAGAATTCTTTATATTTGATGATATTCGTTTTGACCAGAATCAACACTGTGCCTATTACTACATTGATTCTATCGAAGGATTCTGGAACTCCGGGAGAGAAGAAAATCTTGAATTTGGAATTTCACATAATCTCGGCTACAAGCCAAGATACAAAGAAGGATATTTCCCTGTTCCTCCAATGGACAAATATCAGGACCTTCGCAGTGAGATGATGCTTACGCTTCAAAAAGTCGGAATCGAGTGCGAGGCTCAACATCACGAAGTTGCTACAGCAGGTCAGTCCGAAATTGATATGAAATACAATAATCTTGTTGCAATGGCTGACCAGGTCTTATTGTTCAAATATGTATTAAAAAATGTGGCACTTAAATATAATAAGACTGTAACTTTTATGCCGAAACCCATCTTTGGTGATAATGGTTCAGGAATGCACTGTCATCAAAGCTTATGGAAAGGTGGGAAAAATCTTTTCGCTGGAAAAGAATATGCAGGATTAAGCGAATTAGCATTATATTATATCGGTGGATTACTTAAACATGCTGGATCTGTGATTGCATTTGCCGCGCCTACAACGAACTCTTATAAAAGACTTGTTCCGGGTTATGAAGCACCTGTGAATTTAGCTTATTCACAAATGAATAGAAGCGCCGCAATCAGAATACCGATGTATTCACCAAGTCCAAAAGCAAAGAGAATCGAATTCAGACCTCCAGACCCGTCTTGCAATCCATATTGGGCATTCAGCGCAATGTTGATGGCAGGTCTTGATGGGATTCAGAACAAGATTCATCCCGGTGAACCATTAGATAAAAACCTCTACGATTTACCACCAGAGATTGCGAAAGGTGTTAAAAAAGTCCCCGGTTCACTCGATGAAGCGCTAAAAGTGCTTGAAGAAGATTGTGAATTCCTATTCAAAGGTGATGTGTTCACAGTTGACATAATTGAAACGTGGATAAAATACAAAAGAGAGAATGAAATCGATCCAATCAGACTCAGACCACACCCCTACGAATTCGCAATGTATTTTGATATTTAATTAATTTTGTGGTGCGACATTTATGTCGCATTGTATTATCCTCTCCCCTCGTGGTGCGAGATTTATTTCGCATTATATTACCCTCTCCCCTTGTGGGAGAGGGATAGGGTAAGGGGATTCATAAACTTATTAAGTAAGTTGATAATGCAGGATATGTATCCTGCACCATCTTCCAATATTAAGTAATCCACAATTTTAATCGTGGATTGTTGAAACAAAAAAATGAATATATATTATTTTAATTCATTGATATTCTCTTAAAGATAAAAAATTAAGATTTAAAACTTGAAGACCTATGTATACGTACATTTTCAGGTGTTACAATTACTAAGTTCTTCTTTATATCTTCTTCCTTAAGAGAACTAAAATACTTTTTAAAAATTTTGAGAGTATCATCAACTGTCCGCCTATAAATTTTGACAACAATAATCCCTCCACATTTTTCTGGTGGAAACCTGAACATTCTTGAAAAGTCTTTATCCATAGTTATAATTACACGCTCTTCTTTACAAGCCAATTGATAGACCTCATTATCGGATATCCCAGAAAGTCCAGCTTCTCTAATACTGAGTATATCTTTACCGACATTTCTTAAGTAATCAATAATAGGCTCAAAGATATTTTCATTAGCAAAGAACTTCATAATGTAACTCCTGCCTCTTCATCAGCAAGGATTGATGCATAAGTCAAGCAAGCCCTGATATCTTCATCAGCAATATTGGGATATGCTTTTTTTACACCTGCAAAATCTTCTCCAGCCGCAAGAAGGTCAAGTATGATATGCACAGGTATTCTTGTTCCTTTTATGCACGGTTTTCCACTACATATCTTCGGGTCACATATTATTCTTTTAATAAGTTTATTCATATCTCAGCCCTCCCTGAAAGATGGTTGTCAAATCGAGACCTCTGAAAAAATGTGGTGCGGCATTTATGTCGCTGAATATTTACGAGATAAATCTCATATTATAAAATCTATATAGTCTCGAACTGTAAACTTTTCAACATTTCTAAAGGAACACGTTTACTGATCCCCAATATTTCGATACCAACAACATTATCTTTAGCATCATAATCAAGAATCACACCCGGCTTAATCTCCTCCGAATCAACAATTGCCGATTCGTCAAGTCGAAAATATAATGCATCATTTTTATGGTCTACTTTTAATCTCACAATATCTACTCTAATCTTCAATCCAAAACATAATATATATTGATTTATAAAATACAATATTCTGGTCGGGGTGAGCCGATTTGAACGGCCGACCTCAGCGTCCCGAACGCTGCGCGCTAAGCCAACTGCGCTACACCCCGACTTTATCTACTCCCCTGTATCTATAGAAATGATGAAAAAATCAGAAACCGCGAATTTCGCTAATTAACGCGAATCTGAATAAAAATGTAATTCAAAGATTTTTATAACAATCTTTCGAATTTAAAATCAATGAATTTTTCAAACCTTGTTTTTTTAAAAAGCGGTAGCAAGCTACCGCACTCCACATATTAATTATTCGCGTAGATTCGTGCGATTCGCGGTTAAGTTATTTTTTCTTCATGTTCTTCGTGGTTAAATTCTTATGTCGCATAAATGTGACCGCTACAATTATATACCAGATTCTTCATCAGCAACTGTTGTAGTCGGCTCTGTTTTAGTGATGCTCAAAACAATCTTTGCAATGCTATAAGAATGATAATTTATTCGCAATAAAAGATTAATGACATCAAGATGAATCGAGCTTGTATCAATACTTTCCTTTAAACCCATCTCAAGCCTTGAAATGTGTTTCTGATGCAATCTCGTTCCATATCTCTGAACATCATCTTTCTGCAAAATCACATCAGAAGCGAGGGCAGCATCATAAGTGGTAATAGCAAGAACTGCCTTAGATAAATTTTCTGAAATCTTTTTGTGAAGAGAAACTAACTCATCTTGACCTTCTTTTGAAAAATTGAGATTTTTATCAATCATCTTTTCCGCCATATGAATCAAATCTCTATCAATTATATCACCAATACTTTCTAAATCCTTCACGACGAAAAGCAATCCAATACTTCTTTCAGATTCGTCCTTTGCCAAATTTTTCTGAGATAGCTTCGTCAGATAATTCGTTATAGCAATATTTAAGGCATCAACTTTATCATCCCGACGTTTTAATCTCTCAAGTAACTCTGTATCTTTTTTTACAAGGACAATCCCAATATCTCTCATCATCTCTTCAACAAATCGTGACATTCTCGATAACTCTCTCGTTACTTGAGCCAAAGCCACAGCTGGCGTCTCAATTACAGTAAGGTCGAGATATTTGACGGCACGTTCTTTCTCAAAAGGAGCTTCTGGAATCAATTTATAGACAAGCTGAGCAAACAGAGTAGTTAGAGGAAGAAAAATTATTGTGTTTATAATATTGAATAATGTATGCGCATTAGCTATCTGTCTCGATACATCTGTCGATGTTAATCCACAAAGAATTGCAAAATTATGTCTAATAAAAAATGGATAAAATATGATAACACCAATTATCTTGAATAAGAGATGAGCATATGCGACACGTTTCGCTTCCTGATTAAAGCCAATACTTGCATACATTGCTGTCGCACACGTCCCTATATTCGAACCAAAAATTACTGGTATTGCAGCATCAAGAGAGATCAAATTATGCCTTGCCAGAACAAGCACTATTCCTATCGTCGGTGCACTCCCATGGATTACTGCCGTAAATATTGCTGATATTATGAGTAATGTAAAAGGACGGTCAGCCAATATTAAAATAAGGTTCTTAAAATGAGGATATTGACTTAAGGGCTTCACAACGTCTGTCATTACTTCCATACCAAAAAAGATGAGTCCAAAACCCAACAATGCCTCTCCGGCATATTTAAAATTTTTCTTCTTTTCTGCAGTACTCATAATATATCCAACAACAATCATAAGAAGGGAATATTGCATTATGTTAAAAGATATAAGCTGGACTGTTATAGTGGTTCCGATAGCAGAGCCATAAATGACACCGAGACTTTGCATAAGGTTGATGAGTTTCGCTTTTACGAATGAAACCAACATTACAGTCGTAGCACTACTACTCTGCGTAAAGAATGTAATAATAATCCCCATCAAAACGCCTATTATAGGTGTTTTAGTTAAATTACTCAGTATGTCTCTCAATCTACTTCCTGCCGCTCTTTGTAATCCACCCGCAGCAATCTTCATCCCGTATAAAAATATCGCCATTCCACCTGCTAAACCCATTAGCAGGAAATAACTCCAGTTGGGATTATTTGCATTTACAGTATAAACAATGAATGCTGGCTTTTCCGTCTCGGTTAAAAACATAATCTTATAAGTTCCAGGTTGGTCTCCTAATCTTACAGAGACTCTAAACAAACCTTCTTTATCAGTAACACCTTTATTGGGTTCTATCTGTATCCCCTTACCCACATTCTCAGGTTGGCTTACTACAGAAATCGCTAATGGGACATTTGCGATCGGATTATTTTTCCCATCAATTGCTTTTACAATTAAATTGTTGTTAAGTTTCTTTCCCACTATATCAAATGAGTTATCCCCTGATAGATCTTTACCACTAACATCAGTAGGTTGAATTAATTTAATTTCGGATAAGGAGGGAATTTGGGAAGAATCTCCATAACCAGGAATAACTTGAAAAAAGAGGAAAGAGAGAAAACATAATAAAATTATTGGAAAATGTAATTTAATTACCTTACCATAATGTTTCAATTTTTATTCACCATTTTTATATTTGAGACTTTTGAAGAACTGGCTAATGTGTCATTCCCGTGTAAACTGGAATCCAGAATCATATACAATTTGGTTGAATACTCTCTGGATTCCCACTTTCGTGGGAATGACATAATCTTGGCTATTAGTTTTTCAGAAATCTCTATTTTAAAGCCAAAACTTTAAATTAACAGATCAATTTTTTTAATAATCCAATAGTGTATAACTTCAATCGTTACTATTAAATCATAAACAAAGTTTTTCTTATCTCAAATTAAATGGGAAAAAGCAAATATTTTTTTTACTATAAGCTCTTGTTATTCTTGACATTATCATTTTTAGTATCTTATATATATTGGATTTTTCTATTAATTGATTTAAGCAAAAATTTCTAAAAGGGTATTTGTTTCCCTAATTCTACTAATTTTATTTAATAAATCATATTTGTTTTTAATAAGTAAATCCTGAATTTATGCTAAGAAAAATGCCGAAGAAAATTCATTTCATAATTATATTCTTTCTGATATTTCTCTCTCTATCATTCGCTTCATTCCCAGATAATAATATCGTCATTAAAGAGATTGTTATTGAAGGAAATCACACTGTAAAAACAGATGAAATCTTATCCAAATTAGAATCAAAAGTGGGTGACCCCTATAATCAGCAAACAGTTTCCAGAGACATTAAAAACATTAGCAAATTAGGTTACTTCGAATCTGTTGAAGCCTTAGATGATAAAATTCAGGAAGGAATTTTAATATTTAAAGTTAAGGAAAATGCTGTCCTGAACAACATATACATCACCGGAGCTAATTTTGTTAAGACAAAGGATATTTACGATAAAGTCAATTATCTCAAGGGCAAAATTTACACAATCGATACAGAAAATAAAATAAAAGAAGCGGTTCTTAAACTTTATAAAGAAAAAGGATATTATAGCACCACAGTTGATATTGAAATTATTAAACTTCAGGATAACCTGATTGATGCAGCAATAAAAATTAATGAGAACCTCAAAATCCTTGTGAAAAAAGTTCAATTCGTCGGAAATAACAGCATCGCCAGTTTCAGACTTCGCTGGATTATCTCTACTAAGGGAAGCAAGTTATTCATTAAAAATTATTTTGACCAGTTAGAATTCGATAATGACATAGAACGAGTCACAGGTTTTTATCAGAGTCTTGGTTTCTTCGACGTTAAAGTAACAAAATCTGAGCCTATCAGCAATGAAAGGGGAAAATGGATTATCCCCCGAATCAATATTGTTGAAGGAAAGAGATATAGATTAATAAATGTTGAACCTGATGGCAATACGCTCTTTTCTGATAGAGAAATTCTTGAAAACTATTCACATTTAACAGGCAAATTTTTTAATGGGAAAAGATTTTATCAAGCTCTTCTTAAGACTAAAGATTTGTATGGGGCTGAAGGATTTGTTCTCTGTGAAATTAATTCAATAAAAGAGAATATAAATCCTGAAGCAAGCACATTTGATATCAGACTTAAAATTGATGAGAATAAAAGAATTTACGTCAATGCCTATGTCCTGAATAGAGAACAAATCCCGGAATACCCGGATGAAAACACACTTGATAAAATTGCCAACAAAGTAAGCCCATCGCCTAATAATGACATCATCAAAAAGGAGGTCATTCTTAAACCAAAAGGTGAAGAAATCATTTATGGTGGGCAGAAAAAACAAAGCGATGGCGTTTATAGGAGCACAACGGAGAAGCGAAGCATTGAAAGACTCAAAAAACTTCGCTTCTTCAATAATGATGAACTAACAGTTTCAAGAGAATCCACTGATAATCCCGAAAAATTAAATGCCGTTTTTAATTTAAAAGATGAAGCAACAGGAAGATTTGGTTTCGGTATTGGCGTTGGTGATGAGAGAGGTCTTTATGGCTTTGTTGGTCTTACTGAAAGAAATCTCTTCGGAACAGGAAATGTTTTGAGTGCAACGGTTTATGGTGGAACAAGAGCATTTGAATTTAACATCAACTACCTCGACAGATATTTTAAAGACACATTATATTCTTTTAACGTCGATCTATACAACGATTTCATTGATAGAAAAGGATATGAAGAGCGAAGAGTTGGGACTCGTCTGAAACTCAGTAAACCGGTTAATGAATATGTCGATGTATTCGGTCAGTTACGACTCGATTATGTTATGCTCGATGCTGATGATAAAGATGACATTTCACACAAATTAAGAGAAGATTTAAGTGATTATCCTGTAGCAACAGTTAAGTTTGGAATCGAAGAAGACAGAACCGATGACCCAATATGGCCCACAAAAGGATTTAAGAGAAGCATCGATGCGGAGATTGGTTATGCTGATGGTTTCTTAATGAAAGTTAATACAGGTTATAGTTTCTTCAAATCTATTAAAAAGAATCTGATTTATGCATTAAATGCAGAATTGGGAATGAGTCCACTTGACGCTGATAAGTTTGGAATTAGTGAGAGATATTTCCTCGGTGGAAGCAATACCATTCGCGGATTCAAATATAGAGGTATCGGACCAAAAGATTCCAAAGATGATGATATTGCAATTGGCGGTGCTACAAGACTGATTATTAACAATGAACTGCGTTATCCTATCTATGATAAACTCAAAGGCTTAGTCTTTATGGATATAGGAATGCTTGATGAAGAAGCCTTTTCCCTTTCTTCCCCGAGAGTTAGTATAGGAACAGGCTTCAGATTTGATATTCCGCAAGCGTCCCTCAAACTCGATTTCGCACTTCCATTAGTGAAAGAATCTCACGATGATACTGAATATGTTCATTTCACTATTGGAACAGGACTGTTCTTCTAACCGTTTGTAGTTCCTGCTTTAGCAGGTAAAAGCCAATCCCACCAATAAAAATTGTCCCCCTCCCTAACCCTCCTCAAATGAGGTTGTGTTGTAATTCGAAAGTAACCAACAATTTATACGTTTTTATAAATTTTTGTTCCAAATCATTCTCCAAGAGTGCGGGCATTGCTCTTTTGTGGAGTGCGAAAGCTTGCTTTCGCTTTGTTTTGTGGAAGCTTGCTTCCACTGTAGGAGACAGGCATGCCTGTCCCCTACAAATACTCGAGACCAAGGTCTCGAAATATAAAGCGGTAGCAAGCTACCGCACTCCACATAAAATCTTTTTCATTATGGTCCCGTTGTCGTATACTTAATCCTTGCACCACTGAAAGAAAGATAATCACCGATGTCAACTGCAGGGAACTGCATAAATAAAAAATAAACATAAAGGCTATTATTTATAGTAGCATAGTTAATAGATGTGTCAGCCCCATTGCCATTCCCAGCACTCCCACTCGTTGTAACCGACGCCATATCCACCCCAGAAGAAGCAATCGTAGCACGTTGTAATCTAAATGTCATATCTGCTTGTGAAGTATAGTCAAAATACCAAACCTTGAATTCTGTAACTACAGCACCATCGGGAAGATAGACTGGAGCCCACCAGTTTTGTGTTGTGGCATAACCTGTTTTTTTGTATAAATAATAACTTCCCATCGAATAAGTATAGGTACTTGACCCAGGATTAAAAGCAGAAGGAGAAACAGAAATATAACGTGTTTTTGTTCCATAATAAATGGAGCCTTTGACTTCTAAGTCACCACCGATAAACAAATCATTATTATTAGCAATAGCAGCTTGAGTTGCAGTGTCAGCCCCAAGACGGTTATAAGCAACAGGGTCTAAAATGGTTCCAGCTTGAATCACATCAGAAACGGTTAAATTACCAGGCTCACGAACAAGTACCATATGATTGGAACTTGTATAGATACTAAATAACGGATCATTAGGATTGAAACCCAGTTCAGGATAAATCCGAATTGGGGCACCAGTATAACTTGAATCCGTAGGGGAAGCTGCAAACATATTAACCGTATCAAGCATAGCAAATGCTCCACGACCAAAACCGTCCAGAGTATGAGCATTATCACTATGAAAGGCATAAGGTGTCGCAGTGAAAGTGACACGGGGTGAATAAATCTGAAGTCCACTCCCTGTAACTCCAGTTAAATCTACCGAAACCTGCAACCACAAATTAGGATTATTCATAAATAACTGTGTAGGAAAGGTTGTAATACTTCCCAGTTCTACTGAAAATGCCCCTTTAGTTACGGTAACTGCGTTCGCATTGGCATAAGTCTCATACCATAACCGATTCGTCGCCGCACTACCACCAGATTGAAGATTCCATAGCGAAAACAGCATCGCATAATCACCATCTGGTGGTGTACTTCCTCCAGATGTGGTTACAGTTCCCTGATAAGTAATAGTGCCGGGACCTGCTGAATAAAGATAGGGAAGAAAAAGAATAAAGACCAGAATGAATAATACAATTAAGTTCTTTTTCTTTTCCATTTTATTTCTCCCTTTTTAAAAGTTAAAGGGAACGGTTTAAAACCGTTCTCTACATCTAATAATCATATCCTCTCTTAAGAGAGATATCTATTTGTAGTTCCCACTTGTAGGGGCATATTGCATATGCCCTGAAATTATTGGGCATGTGCAACGTGCCCCTACTACAGTGTATATATTCACGTGATAAAGCAGGTACTACAAACAGTCTCAATAAATATCTCAAAAATCTGATTTCAATAAGGACCAGTTGTATGATAAGTAATTCGGACAGATCGCAATTGGATCATATTAGCTATATCTGCGCTTGGAAGATAAACAGTCACACAATATGAATAGGCTGAATTAGATATAACCGCATTTGTAATGGTTGAATCGGTACCCGTACTTGCGCCCGGTGTCCCACTCGAAGCCACAGAAGCCATTATTGTGGTTGATATGGTACCTATGGGTTTTCTATCAAGATTCACAGTAATATTGCCTAAACCAGTATTATCATAATACCAGACTGACAAAACTGTAACTTCAGCACCATCAGGAATATGAACAGGTGCATACCAGGTCTGAGCATTCGTATCCCCAGAGGCTTTAAATAAACTTGCCGATGAACAGTAATAATTGTAGGTATTCCTGTAAGGATGAAAATCTATGGGATTCATAGAATAAGAATGTATCTTAGTTGCTCCCCAGGTAATGGAACCTTTGACCTCAAGGTCACCATTGATTAGTAAGTCATTGGAGTAATTAACATACGCAAAAGTTGCCGTTCCATCCCCGATGCGATTATATGCCACTGGAAGCTCATTTGTTCCTGCTTGAATAACGCCATTAATGGTGAGATTTGCTGAGCTAATATCATCTTCATCACTTCTTAGAAATGAGGCAGAAGATAAACTCCCGAGCATATTTGCTCTATAACTCTGATAGGAATAAGGAGAAGCAGAGAACCGAACACGCGGCGAAAAAACTTGAAACCCACTCCCTGTAATCCCCATTAAATCCACTTCAACTTCAAGCCATAGATTGCTGTAACTATCAAAAAGATCTAAAGGGAAAATTGTAATGCTACCTAATTCCACAGAAAATGTTCCTTTAGTCACCGCAATCGCATCCGCATCTGTATAGGTTTCCTGCCATACCCTATTTGTTACAGGATCTCCACCGCTTTCCAGATTCCAGAGAGCAAATCTCATCGCATAGTTACCATCAGCAGGTGCACTACCACTTGGTGTGGTTACTGTGCCTTGATAAGTGATGGGAACATCAAAAGATGAGTAAATATAAGGCACTAAAGCAATCATTAAAAAAGTTAATACTACCCAAAACCTAAAATATGTTTTTCTTTTTTGATTTATCATCTCTCTATCTCCCTTAAAATATAATAAATGTTTGTATAAACAATTCTCCCGGAAATAAAAGGATAAGATTGTCATACTTACGTTCGTTCGCAATGAAATATAGAGTTTGTAGTGCCTGCTTTAGCAGGTAAAATTTATCCCCACTAAAGTGGGAACTACAAACAGTCATTGTGAGAAGCCGTAAGCAACAAAACAATCTTGTTTTTCCGATTTTGGAGCACTCACTTTTTAAATAAAAGAAATAAAAACTTATAAGATTCCTATGCGTTAATTGATAAAGAATTTACTCTTCGAAGGTTTGCCAATTATGAACCTGTGTTGGTGAAATCACCGGAGAATGAACGCCATGATAGAGTTTTCGACCTGAAGCAGATTGGGAAAGTCCCACCGCACATTGCCCAGCAGAAGCATTGATAACATTACCACCGCTACTCGTTATTCTTTTACCTCCCGCAGGAGCAACAACATCGCCTTTGATAATATTGCCTAATACATCAGAACGAATTCCTGCCCAAGCTATCCCTATAAAGAAAATAAAAATGCTTAACCAAAGGGCAAATCTAAAAAAAGGATTTTTACTTAAATTTCTTAATCGTATATTCAAGATTCATCACCTCCCTTAAATTCACTTAATACAATTTTTATAAGAAATAACAAATATTGATAAAAATAAAGAGGCTTAATATTAAATATAATAAATATATACATTATAAAACATTTAGATTAAAAATGTCAATATAAATTGAGACCGCCGAAATACTTCAAGAACGAGATTGCTTCACGATAAAACTGTTCGCAATGACAGATACCCCTCTCCTTAATCCTCTCCCGCAAGGGGAGAGGAAACGAAAGGTGTCATTCTGAGCCGAAGCCCTGAGCGAAGCGAAGGGTCAGCGAAGAATCTCGTATTTTGGCCAGTATTTCAGGGATCTCAAATTAGAATTGTATTAATGATAAAGATTAGAAAATAAGGTAATTAAAGGGAAATCGAAATCTTAGATGAGTAATTTTGGTAAAAAATCAGACAAACATACTCACACCCCCTTTGCCCTTCCTTAATACTTTGGGAGGCTCTCCGGTGAGATCAATTACACTTGATGGGTCTGAAATGATAATTCCACCATCTATAATTACATCAACTATTCTACCTAACTTCTCTTGCATCTCAACAGGGTCATAAAGAATAATCTCATCACCCATCGAAACAGTAGTACTAACAATAGGGGCTTGTAATTCCTGCACGATTGCCAAACAAATTTTGTTATCAGGAATTCTTACTCCAATAGTTTTAAATCTACTCAACATTAATTTGGGAACTTCATTCGTAGAAGGAAGGATGAATGTATATGGTCCGGGCAGAAGACGTCTCATAATCCTGTAAGTTTTCTTGGAGACTTTTGCAAACTTACTAATTTCGCTGAAGTCAGAACAAATAAAACTCAATGGTTTATGTTTGTTCATCTTTTTAATTGAATAAATCTTTTCGATAGCTTTCTTACTGAATATGTTGCAACCCAGACCATAAGTTGTATCGGTAGGATAAATGACAAGTCCGCCATCCCTTAATATTTCAGCAATTTTTCCAATCAATCTTGGTTGAGGATGATTGAGGTTAATTTTAAGAAGCATAATGCACCTATCTGATGCATTTATTATAAAGCTGTAGGAGTTTTTTATACCTCTTAATCAGGGGAGAATCAAAGGACCATCCGATTTTTGATTTATCTTCGATTAATCTATCAATTTTATAGAGATGCTCGGAGGATTTTTTCAAATCATTATTCTCCAAATCCAATTCAAGCTCATCGAGCAAGCAACTCAAAACTGTATTTGCCCCTCGAATACCTGCCCCTTTATTCTGGCATTCTCTGCGGTCTAAAAATACTCCGACACGTTTAACAACTTTTTCAACTTCACTTTTACGAAATGTATAATTCTTCAAGTATTATATCCCCCTAATGATGTGTTACGTCATTTATGTCGCTTAATATGTAGCGGTCGCATTTATACCCCCACCCTTCCCTCCCCCCTTGAGGGGGAGGGTTAGGGAGGGGGGCAATCAAACCGCTACATAAGATAAATCTCGCACCACATTCTATTACGATTAAAAAGCTTTAACATTACAGCTTCATATTAAATTTCTTATTACAAAACAGAAGTAAAATGTAAATAAAATATTTAGAAGTCGTAACACGAGATTCATCTCGTTGGTGATTGCGATATAAATGTCGCGCCATATCGAAATAAAAACTATTGATTCATAATCTCGAGAAATTCTTTATTAGTCTTTGTCTTCGGAAGCTTCTCAAGTAATAGTTCCATACATTCAATCGGATTCATTGTAGCAAGAACTTTTCTCAATAACCATATCCTCTGCAAAGATTTCTTATCAATCAACAACTCTTCTTTTCTTGTTCCAGATTTATTAATATCAATTGATGGAAATAATCTTCTGTCAACCAATGGTCTGTCAAGTTTAACCTCCATATTGCCTGTGCCCTTGAACTCTTCAAAGATAACTTCATCCATTCTACTACCAGTATCGATAAGGGCCGTTGCAATTATTGACAAACTTCCTCCATCTTCAATATTTCGTGCCGCACCAAAAAATCTCTTCGGTCTATGCAAGGCATTAGAATCAACACCACCCGATAATACCTTTCCACTCGGGGGAACTATAGCATTGTATGCTCTGGCTAACCTTGTAATACTATCAAGTAATATCACAACGTCCCTTCCATATTCCACTAACCTCTTAGCCTTATCCATAACCATCTCTGCGACTTGAACGTGTCTATCAGCAGGTTCATCAAAGGTCGATGAAACTACTTCTCCTTTAACCGACCTCTCCATATCCGTAACTTCTTCAGGTCTCTCATCAATTAACAAAACGATTAAATAAACCTCAGGATGATTCTTCGTAATTGCATTAGCAATTTTTTGTAAAATAATCGTTTTACCTGTTCTTGGCGGAGCAACAATTAACCCTCTCTGCCCTTTACCAATTGGTGTAAGTAAATCCATAACGCGAGTTGTCATATCTTTGGCTTCATGTTCAAGCACAATTCTTTCCATCGGATAAAGTGGGGTTAAATTATCAAAAAGAACACGCTCTTTACAGGTTTCTGGACTCTCATGATTGATCGCTTCCACTTTTAATAAGGCAAAATATCGCTCAGAATCCTTCGGTGACCTTATCTGCCCTGAAACTATATGACCTGTTCTCATTCCAAATCTGCGAATCTGTGAAGGCGAAACGTAAATATCATCGGGTCCCGGTAAATAATTGAATTTGGGAGACCTTAAAAATCCAAAACCGTCTGGAAGAATCTCCAATACGCCTTCACCAAACATATTTCCTTCCGCCACAGCATTGCTCTGCAGTATCTTAAATATCAAATCCTGCTTTTTCATATTCGAAAAGCCATCGATATTCATTTCCTTGGCTATTTTATTCAGGTCAGAAATGGTCTTTGTCTTAAGATCATCAATATTCACTTTACTAAAACTCCTTTCTTGTTAAAGAATTTCTCATCTAATTTTTTTAATATATTATTAATTTGATTGATTGTTTTATTAAGAGATGAACTGTTATTAATAACATAATCAGCTTTTTTGGTTTTTTCTTCCTGGGACATCTGGTGGGATAATCTTTTCTTAATATCTTCTTCGGAACATTTATCTCTCCTCATTAGTCTTTCTTTTCTGACATTTTCATCTATCACTACAACGATGATACCATCAACAAGGTGCTCCATTTTATTCTCAAACAAAAGTGGAACATCAAGTATCACAAGCGGTTCATTCTCATAAAGCTTGAGAAGTCTTAATTCTTCTTTACGAACTTCAGGATGCACAATGAGGTTCAATGTATGTAAGGCATCATCATCACTGAATACAATCGATGCCAGCTTTTTCCTGTTAAGATTTTTATCCTTATCAAGGATTTCTTTCCCAAAAACTTCAACAATACTCTTATAAGCTTTTCTTCCTCTCTGAACAACATCCCTTGCTATCTGGTCTGCATCAATGACTTTAAATCCCTTATCCTTGAAAACCTTTGATACTGTGGATTTCCCACAGCCAAACGTTCCCGTTAATCCGATAACAGGCATTTTATTCTCCTTGAATTTATCTTTTACTCTCTGTGGTTAGCTCATTTTAAATTGTCAGTTGTCAGTTTTATATTTTAAATTGAGTTATTTGCATTCTCCCCAGTTATTTCCTATTTTCGTGTCTACTCTTATCGGAACAATCAGTTTCATCGCCTCTTTCATTTCTTTTACTACCATTTTGCTCAACGATTCTATTTCATCAACGTGAGTATCAAAAATTAATTCGTCATGAACCTGCAAAATTAATTTCGATTTAAAATTCTCTTCCTTCATTTTCCTATGAATACTAATCATAGCAATTTTTATGAGGTCGGCAGCTGACCCTTGAATGGGTGAATTTACAGCCATACGCTCCGCCCCGGCTTGAACCATTTTGTTTGTCGCATTTATCTCAGGAAT
>Ga0315274_10000180_pt1 | contig 94638 bp, 154 predicted proteins | sample YL17G02_20_MG_FD_203700 | JGI IMG/M metagenome (GOLD analysis project Ga0315274, IMG submission 203700) | Sediment microbial communities from Yellowstone Lake, YNP, Wyoming, USA - YL17G02_20 | ecosystem: Environmental > Aquatic > Freshwater > Lake > Sediment | place: USA: Wyoming | collected...
AAGAAAAATTATCTATTAAATTTCTAAAAGACATTTGATTAGATATTCTTTTTATTTGAGATAAAGAATTTATTTTTAGATCATTCATTTTATTTATTTCCATTGAATAAATGTTTTGAAAAGAAAATAGCAAAAATTACTTTCATGACTTATTTTTACTATTTTTGCTAATGGAATATCTTTTCCATGATTGATTTTATTTATCATTCTTATACTTTCAATTATGTTTTTCATTTTATTTTATCTTTATTATCGGTATCCGAAAGATTATTTTTTTATTCTTTTTTTCAATTATTTTACTTATAATGTCAAGTTTTTCATGTAATATTTGAAAATAATTATATCGTAAATTATTTATTATTTTATTATTTCGTAAATTATTTTGTAAAATACGACATTTGAGTAAAATATTATAAGTAAAAGTATCCGGCTTGCCGGACATAGGCAGTATAGCAGGCAAGCCCGTATCAGTCAAGCCCGTATCTGGCAGGCAGGCAGTATACAATGATCCTCCAAGCAGGCAAGGCAGGCAGGCAGATACCGTACGAAAAAGAATATTCGTAGCCGGTCACACGAAAAAGAATATTCCAAAAAAGTATAAATTGGGGGATCGTTGTATAAGATAAAAAAGTATTATTCTTGTACTTGTTTTGTACTGTATAAATAGACTTGTTTTCCTTCTAATAAATACCTTGACAATATAATCATTCTGCATATAATTATTTTCACGGCGATATATTCTACTCTTGCCCGCCGTCAAGAGAAAAAAAGAAGGAAAGATGTAATGGCTAAAAAAATTGTAAGTCTGACTATTGGTGGAAAGCCTACCGATTGCCCCGCATTAGTGGCGATTGTAGGCGGTAGAAACGCAGGCATTACCAATATTCGGGCATGGAAGGCTTTATCCATGAGCGGTGTAGTTCCTGCCTTGCCTGCGAAAACGGTTGTTTGTGTTCTGAAGGATGACAAGCCGTTTCGCCAAATGACCACCGAGAATCTTGCCAAGGGGCTTGAATTGGTTGCAGACCTTGAGAGACACGCAACCGAAAGTAAAAAATTGGTAAATGCTCTTGCGACTTTGCAAGTATCTTTCAAAACCGTTGTGGAGCAAGAGTTCATCCCTTCGGATATTACCAACCAATTAGCAAGCATTGCCCGACCTGCCGGCAAAGTGATTGCAAAGTAATTTCACTCCCCCCCCCGTCTGGAAACGGCGGGGGGAATTTTATAGCCTGGGGTGCGTGTGTACCCCAAAGACTGTAAAAAAATAAAGTTGAATCCTTATCGGCGTATATAAATAAAAAATCGCCTTTCTTATATCAATAGAAGGCGACTTTAAAAATAATTTAAAATTATTTTTTAGAAACTGTTATCGGTCATGTTATATCGGACGTTAAATTAACGCATATTTAATGCAAGTTCTATACCTATGATTATAAATCCTATTACTTGAGCTGCTACCATTATAAAAAATTGACGTTTAGATACTCTATAATCAGACTTTTCTTTCTTTTCATCAGCAATATTTATTCTTAACACTTCTTTGTTTTCCCTGTAATTTTCTTCTTTTTCTTTGTCATGTTCTTTTATCCACTCCGCATGTTTACGAACTGTTTCAGGAATAGCAACGTCTCCATTTCCTGTTACCATAATTTTATACATTTCAGAAATTTGTTTATCACGAATTATATCATGCGTATCTTGAATAGTAATATGCATTGTAAGCGTATTAGTAATAATATTTATCTTGTCCAAAATCTGTTGAATTTTTGATTCCTCCACCATATTATTGTACCATCCTAATAGTCCAAAAATCTACGGATAATTTTGGATTAATGATATATGAATAAGGAATGGTTCCATATCCATTTGTTCCCCATTCTTTTCCCCAAGAATTACGTACAATAAATCTTTTAATTGAATCTCTATATCCAACTACCATCATAGCATGACCACCAATCATTCCACCTAATGGCATTGGTATATCTCCAAGTTCCATAGGAAAGTTCTCATATACTCTTATACCTATTGAAAATGGATATCCAGCAGTAATACAAGCTTTCATATTATTTAATGAATACCAAAGTCTATGATAAGAAATAATCTTATCCTTTATTGCACTATCATAGCAAGATTTTGGGGGTTTTATAGCAAAGTATGATTCTATATAGGGCCATTTAGATTCTGGACATACACCCAGCTTAGCAACACTTTTTATAGCATCACGAAGGGAACAGCCAGCATCTACTTGTGTGGAACCCCTCATTTCTCTTGCATTATAATATATCATCAATCTAGATGGTTGTGGGTCTATGAGTCCTTGAATTATATGTCCTGTTGCAATCTGAGCGGCTACAGCATTTCCTACGCAACTTCCTATATTTCCTTGTTGATAAATTTCCGGACAATATGTTATTACATTTCCTTCTGAAGGAAGTTTTCTAAGAAGTGCTTTAGGAACAGAGAACTCAAAGTCTCTCTCGTCATATTTATCTTCTATCCACCCGAATTTTCTTATTGCTGTCATGTTTATATCTCCTTTAACCCAATGCTTCCGACTCTGATGGTTCTTTATTAGAAACTTCTTGAATGGGATAACTAGGTAAACTTACTATTGTTGGATTAATTGTTGGTGAATTTATTTCTGTCCATACCTCTGATTCTATTAATTCAGAAAGTAAATCATCATCAATTTTTATTCCATTATCATTTAATAATCTTTTTGCAGTTGCTATAGCATGAGCTTTTTTATCAGAAATTTTATTTGCTTTGAATTGTTGTTCAGATGATTGTACGGAAACTTTGGAAATTAATTTTATTTTTTCCCATTTATCTCCTTTTATATTTAAACTTTGTAATTTAATTTTTTGTACAAGCCAAGTTCCTAAAGCTCCTGCTATTGGAACAAGAGAAACAACTGCAATTTGTTGAACAAGAGTCCAAATAGCTGTGAAGTCCATAATATCTCCTCATTATACCTTTATTAAATAAGAAAAAAATACATATCCAGATTTATCTGTCAATCGAATATAGCCATTAGTAATTGGTCCAGAGCAATGAATTACGGGTGTTTGTGCTTGCCATATAATTCTTAATATCGGGTAATTTGTTGAGGGTCCACCACGAACATTTAAACCTTTTATTGTTAAAGCATATGAATCATTTACTGGAGGAATAGGAGGAACAACAACAGATAGGTCTTTAATTGGTATTATAGGTATAACGCATGAGCTTGATGAATTACCATCTAGTATACTTTCTTTCCATGCTTTTTCAAAAATATCAATAGGAACCGCTATATTTGTCTTATTATCCGTTCTATATGGGTCATTAATAAAAACATAGTCTAAATCAATTCCAGTAATAACTAGGAAGTGTGCCCCACGAAAATTAATTTTTTCTGTGACTCCAGCATCCACTAATGTAGCATAATGAATCAAGGCAAGTAATGGTTTTTTATTTTTCAAAAATCCAAATGTAATTTCCATTGTAGTATCTACTCGCCACTCTGTTTTTAGACCATAAGATGCCATTTTTGATTGCATAGTATTAAAACTTAATGCCGTATCACCTGCTGGAATCATAGAATTATAGAGTTGGTCTACTGTGGTAGTTTTAGCTAGTCCATAGGTTCTTAATAGCATTAACGTTGATGCAGAGCCACAATCATTATTATGTTCTGCCGCACCAGTTCCTAATTGTGGTACATAAGATACTGATAAGGTATTCATAAACTTTTAACCTCCTAGTGTTATTTGTTTCTTCTTTATTCCTCAAGTAATTATACCACTTTAGTATTCATAGTCTCCAATATGTCCTACTTTGATAGTTGGATCACACCAAACTTCTAATCCAGCTCTTTTTACCTGTCGGCAGAACCATATGTCCTCTCCGAGTATATCCCCATGATAGTTGTCAAAGGAGAACCAAGGTTTAGTTATAATATCAAATACCCTTAAATTTATTAGCATACATCCAGTTCCAACAGCATAGCATTTAAACAGGGTATCAGGTAAACCCTGCACTGGATATATTTCCTCATTCTCATCGGCAAACTTAACTGTACTTATCAAAGGAAATCCTCTTTGATTGTAATGGACACCAACAACATCTTTATTGTGTGCCATTAACTTAATTACCACATCATCATCTGGAAACATATCTGAATCCAAGAAGAACAGGTGGCTTGACCCCGCCGCTATAGCGGCTAGAGTTATCTTTTCTCGGTTTTCATGTACATAACATCCACTCTGAAAATGTGTGTGGGTAGGCCATTGTGAATTGCCTATTATTGATACTAAAGATAGTGCTGTATTTGTCTTAATACTGCCTTGATTTGGAACTCCTATTGTAACTTTTACTTCATTTGTCATTGTAACTCCTTTAGCCTTTAGGCTGTCCTTTTCCACATCCATACTACAAAGTATGGGTTCATAACACTTTGTGTCGTACTTCCACTACTGTTAGTCTGGTCAGTAGAAGGTGAACCAGATGCTGTGGTGCTTGCCGCACTTGTAGCTGTTGTACTTGCTTCACTTGTTACAGTAGAACTTGCGGCACTGGTAGCAGTTGTACTCTGTGAGTTGGTAATATGTGTGTGTGCCGCTAGAGTTAATGTAGAGGCTGTAGCTCCATATGCCTGTATTCCTGCACTGGCGGCGGCTGTTGCATGAGTATGGGAAAATGAGTGGGTATGAGCCATACTGTGAGTATGGGAATGAGAGTGCGTGTGTGCTATCGTATGTGTATGTGCTGAAAGACTATGTGTATGAGTTACGTCAGTAACCTTTGAACCACCAGTATGCTCTGCCGCATCAAAATCAGTATCCCCAGAATCATAACCTACCAGTACTCTACCAGTAGCAATAGCTGACCATGTACCATATCCCAATAAGGTATTAGGGTCAGTAGCTACAATTGCAATAAACACAGAGTTTATTGGAAATGCTTCAAATTGAATTCCTTTTAATTTAGTTTGTCCCATTATGCTATTCCGTACTTAGCTTTTAGGTAAGTCTCAATATCCTGTCTGGTTGTAGTACCAACAGCTTCTTTATATAAAATAAACTCTGCAATATCTCCATCGTAATAATCATATCCAAAGTTAATTGAACCGATGGCGGCTAGAGTTTCCCAAAGAGTTGTACTGCTATCACCCGTTGGATTATCAGATACCCAAGTACCATTCTTATAGTATGTTATTGCCCTGTTAGGTGCCATGTTATTCCTTTACGATAATTCTACCATTAGTAATGCAGTCTCGCTTGCTACAGAGCACTTGACTACTGATGTAGAGGCAAAGACTACATAGAGAGGTCCGTAACCGACACCTACCCCACGAGCGGAGTCTGGTGTAACTAAATGTCCTGGCTCCACTGGAGCGATAGTTACTGTAGTAAGGGAGTTGTCGTTTGAAGCTGCCACAGCAACTATGTGTCCGACAGTAACCCCAGTAAGCTCACCAGTAGATACGCCTGTAGCTGTAAGTGTCTGTCCTGCTGTAGGCGTGAGGACGTCTGAGATCTCAATAACTTGAAATGAGGCATAAGCGTCCGCGTGCGTGATTGTAATGACACTTCCAGGAGAGGTGCCGCATACCCCTATCCAGATATCGTAGTAGGCTTGGTCCGGATGATAAGGCCCTATCACCCTCGTCCAGGTGGTATTAGTAGAAGAGACCGCACTTACTGCCCCGGTATTATATACGTTACCGAATAGAATCAGGGAGTGCCCGACTAATGGGGCGGTATCAAGTGTAACTGTACTTACTGAATTCCCATTAAATTTGTCCTGTACCCAACCCGGTGCATTTCCACTACCACCACCAGCTACCCAACCTGCATCCTGGCGAGCGTATGGCGTTCCGTCGATAGGTGCTTCACTAATTATGCCACTAATGGCTTGGTACCCATAGACTGCCGTTATCTCATCAGTTGCTTCAGGAGCGACAGCAAACGTAAAGGTACCAGAACCGGGGGCTGTTTCAACCCAGTCCTCAGCCGAACCTTGAGTCAGCATCTGACCATTAAGGAAGACACGTAGAGTGCCTGAATTGTAGGCACCTTGAGATACAGTAAAGAGTGTGTTAGATCCGTTTCGTGTACCTCCAAGTACACCATACGTATCACTTGTGCCACCTGCTTGGTCAATGAAAAGGACGTTTGCGGGGGCTACACTAATCCAATCAGTGCCGTCTGACGTCATGAGCTTACCCGCAGTACTAGGTACGACATGAGGCACGTTGTGACTTCCAGAGATTGCTAGAGCCGTAACAAATTTAGCATCATCCGTTCCAGTATCGACTTCGGCACTTGTGGCCTTAGTACCACCAGAAGGAGCTGAGCTAATCCAATCAGTACCATTTGCCGTAAGAACGTTACCTGTTGTAGCTGGCGACACTGTTGGGATATAATGACTGTTAGCTAGAGCCAGTGCACTCGCAAACTTGGCGTTGTCAGTGCCTGTATCTAACTCTGCTCCGGTTGCAACTACGCCTCCACCTGTTGGGGCCTCACTAATCCAATCAGTACCATTAGAAGTTAATACATTTCCATCAGAACCAGGAACAACATGAGGTACATTATGACTTCCAGCAATAGCAGCAGTGGTAGTAAATTTAGTATCATCAGCACCAGTATCTACTTCTGTTGCTGTTGCTTTAGCATTTGCTGTGGCTCCATCTGCTACATTAATAATAGTTCTAACATTTGTAGCTGTTAAATCTTCTGGGTCTCCTGTACTTGTTGTTACTCGCCCTTTTATGGTGTTTTGAGCCATATTAGCAAGTTTAGTATTAGTTACAGCATCCAAAGCTATACTTGTAACACCATCCCCTATACTAGTAACCTCACCAGTATGATTTGGATGACTATAACCACCAGAATAAATTACATACCAATCACCATCTTTACGAGCATATTGTAATCCATCTATGGGGGCTTCTTCAATGCCACCACCACCAGAAACACTAATGGTTACTACCGTTGCATCATTAACCCCATCATCAACTACTATTACACCAGAGCCTTCAAAGTTTAAATTTGCTCTTTGTGGGAAAGGTGTACCTGTATCTTGAATTACATGTCCACCACCACTAACTCCACCAGATTCAACTACTTCAAGTCTATATCTTATATGGTTAAGATTATCTAATAAAGATTCTCCAGAAATAACAGTGTCCATAGTAGCAAGTTCTGTCAAATCATAGGAAATTCTAGTTTGTGGAAGATATCCAACAAAACCACCGGGAGGTCCACCATCCCCACCTCCACTCGAAGTAATGCCACCTAATACAAGAGGTCTGGTGTTTGCAGAGCGTTCTAATAAATTTATATAATCAATTAAGTTGGTTTCGTAACTCATAGTCTGTCATCCACACGAATAATGTTTATTAAGTCTTCTGGTAAACCCACTATATATTCCATAAATTCTCCGGAAGTAGTTGTATCACTTTGCAGAAAAGAAGATATTCCATTTAACTCTGTACTCATAAAAATGTATTGATGTTCTGGTTGATGATTTGATATTTCTAACTTTCCCAATATTCCATCTTCTATATTATACTCCAAAACGGGATTACTGAAGTCAATTAGGTCTAAATTAGTAATATCTAAGGAGTAAAGTTCATTACCTTTGGTATATAAAAATTTTTGCCCAGAAACAATTCCACTTATAACACTAGCATATCTAAAATCATTTACTTGCACTGTATTCATATTATTTGATAAATATAGGGAATTTTCTGGAAAGGTTTCAATAAACCCCATTTCCCACTCACCAGACACGACAGTTGCTAATGGATTACTATCAGATAGGTCCAATCTAAAAAAGTTATAAAAACTTGATCTAATCAAATCATAATTATCATCTTCTTCTTTTAATATACAATAAAAATTAAAACCACCTTGTACTACTGGGTCAGAGTCATTTACCATATAAAATATTTTATATGTCATATAATTCATAAATATATTAGTAATTACTATGATAAAGTTTTGAGTTAAATAAACTCCGTGATTTCCAAGAACACCATATTCACTTACAGCAATAAATTTTATAAACACCCCTGACTGGTCAAATACTAGTAATCCATAATGAGTGTCTGAAGTTCTTCTTGCCCAAACATATATAGAACCAGTGACTGTATCTAGTTTACTAGCTACTTGGTCCAATGTATATCCAGCAGGAACATCTAGTATAATTTCTATACTATAGTCAGTTAAATCGACTAATACATGGTCTGACCCATCCATGCAATATCCATAGGTAACTAATTCATTTCCTGTCTCTAATTGTGATCTTTCTGCTGCAGAAAGGAAGGGAGGGTTTGTTCCACTTTCATCAATTGCGTATGGATATGCACTATCTTTTCTTACAACTGTTGCTGTACCTGCAATATTAGCCGTTCCACAACAACGATTATAGTATGAATTTTTAAGTAGTGATTGATAGGTTGATTCCATTACAGCAACTACTACATTATCTCTAGCAGGAACTTTTAGTCCTATACCATAATTTAAACTAGCATTGGATTCCGTTTCTTCTATAATGGAAAAATTTTCTCCGAAAACAGTAAGAAGTGTCACGTCCATTCTTTCTACATAATAACGCCAACTTGAAAATTCCCAGTGTCTATGATACCATCCTTTTGCCATAGTTATTTTTATATTACATCCAGATTCTCCATTATGCCAAAAATTATCCGTACCAGCTAAAGCAATATCACAAGTCATTTGCCAATCTGTACTTCCACCATCATATAATAAACTAGTATATGAAATAGTTCCGTTTATATAATCAGCCTTTATTCCATACAATGTTGAATTGGTCGTATTTCCTTCCACCTGTAGTCCGTAATGATAATCCCCACTTCTTGATTCTACAGATATAGTAGTATGTAACCTAGTACCTCCTCCTTGAGCAGCATAAGCAAGGGACGCTATTTCTGAATATGATGTATCAGAAAAGTCTACATCATATAATTTTAATGTTGTACCACCAGAGATACCAAAAACCCTAAAAACATCTCTTGATAGTTTTTTAATTCCATATATACCAATATTCCCTAAATTTACTGTTGTAATACTTGCCCAAGAAGCTCTGTCAAGAGATATGCGGAGACATCGTAGATAAAGTGTACTACCTCCTGCTCTATCTGCATATACAATTCCTCTATCATCATAATTATCAAAAGAACAAACAGCCACTACATTATCTACAATTCCTGTAGTTCCTGGAACATTTTGTTCTTCAGATAGATCAAATACTGCTGTTACACAGTCTTCTGTCCATAATTGGCTATCACTAATACCAAACTCACCTTGTCCACCACTGAATGTTACTGGATGATACCCCATTCCACCAGAACCAACAACAAATGCAGAAATGTAGTTATTATACCCACTATTATCAATATCATATCCTGCAACATGGTCTAGACCTGATGCAGAGAGTCCTGTTACCAATATTTGACTAGAGTCGGTTATAAGTCCATTATATGGATTTACATCTACTACCCAACAGTATTCATTTTCATAATTTGATATCATGTCTGTTAGGCCAGATAGTGTAACTCCATAGTCTCTTCTATTATCACTATCTCTATTATCAACAACAGCATATATGGTATTTTTAAATCTGTCTTGTGTAGTTGCTCGTGCTTTCAGTCCCTCAGTAATATTTATTTCTTCCCCACTTGTTGTTATTGGTAAACTAGAAATATCAACTTTGGTCCAAGAATTAGCATAATCACTTCTTCTAAATAAAGACCCATCAGAGGTTACACAAGAAAGTATTCCATTGTTTTTATAAAGGTCAGTTACACATAAATCTGTTAATCCAGTGGAAAAATCCTCCCAAACATGAATATCTTCTATATGTTTTCTCCAAACACCATTGTTATCCAATCCTACATAAACATAATCTGTAAATCCATAATAACCTAATAATCTCGGACAACGCTCATCTAGAATTATTTTAGTAATTAACCCCATACTAGACATTTCTGTTCCAACAGTAGTAACTAATCCTGTTCCAGAAAATATATCAGAATTTACAAATATAACATCACCGATAGAAATATCTCTAGCACCATGTACAGTTAATTCTTTAGTAAACGTTAGTCTAGCATACTCATCTAAAAATTTATAAGCTATAGAATAAGCAGTACCATAGTTAGGAATATTAGCACTGGAGAATACTATTGCTCTTTTATCATTGGCATCATAGTTCCAAGCGGTTTGTTTAGATATGTCAGCAAATACCCAAGCACCTGTTGAAGAATCCCCCTTACCCCAAACTACCGCTCTATTTCTTAAACTTTTATCATCTAAATGAGTTTGTATAGTAATAATATCTGTTTTATCAAATGCTGCACTATAGTTTGACAAATCCTTTCTTAGTTTTCCAATAATACAGGTATTATTTGAATCAAAGTACATATACCATGCACTGAGTTGAAGAAGATACATCATTTGGTCATATGCTGTCATCATACCAAGTTTTGTATCATTTGGAAGTAAATTGCCATATCCTGTATCAGTGAAAGTATAAGAAAGTCCTACTTCAACTAAAAACTTAATCATCCAAGACTTAGTACTATTAGGATTTTCTATTGTATAATTACTATAGATAAAATAATCGTCTAGCCACTTAGAACCATCTTGTGCGGTAATTTCTACATAATTTGTAGGTAAATTCTTAGAAACTATATTAATATAATATCTTTTTACTACTTCACCATTTTCGTAAAGTAATACTATAGTTCCCGGTTGTATATCAGAGTTGGAAAAGAAAGAATAACAATCTAAAGATAATACTAAATGGAAAAATCCTTTTCCTGAACAGATTTTATCTTCCCGTTCATAACTAACTGTATATGGGGAAGCATTTTTCCCATTGATTGTTATAGATACAACATCACTTATTTTCATATCTTATACTCTCAATTCTAAGTTAGTTGTATAGCCTTGTTCACTCCAGTTGTGTTCTGCAGCAAAAATATAGTAATCCACATTATTAATACCAATATCTGGAAAATTAGCGGTAACTTTCTTTCTTGCTATATAATCTGGATTTCCCACAGTAACCAAACTCATAGAATTGGTTAATCTATTTAATACATCTAAGTTATAATCTGCAGACATTTGAGCCATTTCTTGTGTTACAAATAATGCTGCACAGTTGACAACCACTGTTCTATAGAACCCAACGGGAAGATATGGTGAACTAGCTGATGCTTCTGCATGAACACTACCAGTTCCATAAATAATAATTTTATTTCTTAAATTAGTTCCATCAGTTGCTGTTTTAGCTTGAGTACTATTACTAGAATCTACAGTGCCAGCAGATACTTCTCCACCCATTAAATATGGTTTTCTATTTTTAAAGTAAATATTTCCACTTTCATCTGCCCACAAAGACCAAGTAACTATGTCTCCCAAATATCTACAATAGTCTAAGGTAGTGGTAAGATTAACTTCTACTGGAGCACTAACTCCTATAGTAAAATATGTATCATCATGCCCAGCCATAGTTAGACTGGACATCGTTAATAGTTCTGAAACCAAGTCTTCTAATAATATATTTCTTCTGGAGAATGGTACTTTAGGATTAGTTGATGCTATAAAGTATTCTGATGCTCTTACTAATTTATCGCTTGCTAATATTTGATAAGTCATTTCTGGTTCTTTTCTATCTATACTTTTTACATATCCAGTAAATACTTTGTCGTGATGAGTTGTGTAACCTAAATATATTTCTATTTCACTACCGATATCTAAAGTAGTATTAACTACTTCAAAATTAGCAGTAGCAACCTGAGCAGAATGACTAGAAGAAAGACTAACCATTAGTGGTTTAGTACAACCAGTAATTTCTGTATGAAGAGCACTCATTAATCTAAATCCTTAAAAAGTTCTATATCTACATTATAAACAGGAGCAGAACAGTCTTGGTCTGTATCTATAGTTTGATAAATAGCTTTTTCTCTATCTGCACTAATACTAGAAACATAATAATGTCCCAATGAAATTTCTGTAGGCGGGTCGGTGGTCGGGTCTGGAGACATTAATTCTACAGAAACGCCAGTAGTAGTTAATAAGTGTAATGAGGCTAATATGCCAGAACCTACCACTAAACAACCTATTTTAACCTTTGCAGTTTCATAACCAAAGGTTTGATAAACAGTTCCTTCTGCTAATGGTTGTAAGGAAGCGATTATTTGCTTGGTTCCTTCTACTATTTTCTGTGTATAAATACGTTTTCCATCAAGTGACCATGCCATTGTTTATCTCCTTACATTATATAATCTTTAGTAGTTTTACCATAACCAGAAGTAGTTCTTCCAAAATCTGCAGCAAGATATGTTTTAACAATACTAGCAATAACTCTACCATCTAACTGAACAGTGGTACTGGTATTTAAATTCAAGTTTATTTTTGGAATTTTTTGTGAATCAGCAGAAGGAAGTGCTTCTCTTAGTCCTGCAGGTAATGCTCCTTTTAGTCCCATTAGTCCAGTCCAACCCATCATAAGTTGTGGAAGTACTTTCATTAAATTATCTATACCAGTTTCTAACCAATTCATTGTTCCCGGAAGTGTTTCACCTTCACCACCTGCACCCGGTCCTGCTCTAAATGGTCTAGATTTAAGTCCTGATTTTCCTTTGGGAACATCAATTCCTCCACCCCATTGTAGACCATATTTTCCTGGAACATCTACTCCTCCACCCCATTGAAGTCCGTACTTTCCTGGAACATCAATTCCACCACCTTGTTCAATACCACGTTCTTCTCCACCACCTGTTACTCCTGGAACACCGCCTCCTCCTTTTTGCATTAAGTCCATCCATCCTTGGGTTAAGAAGACACTAAAGAATGAACCATCGGGTAAGTTATAAATACCATCTAATTGCTTTTCTTCTATACCAATTAATTTTTCTAATGCTAATCTAAGAGCAAGTTGATCTCCGTGAATTACACCACCAATCCAATCTTTACCAAATACTTGTAAATCTTCATTTTCTGGTTCAAATCCAGGAATGGTTCTAAGTGCTTGCATGGCTTGATTTGTATACATTTGTAGCAAAGGAAATTGGGATGAATTAATATCTAACAGTTGAGGACTAGTGGCCTTAATTGCCTCACCAGTAGTTGTTATTCCTTCTTCTGCTAATCTAGTTGCAGTGTCTTTAAACCAAGCCTCACTAGTTCCCCCCGCTAATTCATAAACTGCCTTACCAAATGCTTCTACATATACACCAAATTCTTCTTGCGAATCCAAATAAGCATTTATTTCTGCGTCGGTTCTTTCAGGATTTAGTTGTTTAAGTGCAGCAAATTCTGTTGCTCTAGATTCTTCCATGATTTTTCTATAGTCTGCCCTACTGTACATTTCTCCTTTATTTACTATAGAGGGCATATTAACTAATGCTGCTTGTGCAGCCTCATTTCCTGTCTGTACTATTGTTGGAAGAAGTCCTTCTAGATAGGCTATTCTGGTTTCTAGTTTATTTACAAAAAAATCTTTAGTTTGTGTTTGTCCATCAAGAGTTATTAAATCAGTTCCTAATGCTGTAGATGCAGCTAGCCCCTCTAATTTATTTTTTGAATCATAAATTTCCGAAGACATTGCTGTTATAGCATCTACTGCTTCTGAAGAACCATCAGTTATTAGGTTTAAAAATGCTTGATAAGCATCCATTTCACTATTAATTCCAGCAACATTACCTATAAGTATACTACCAAAGGTTGCTTGGAATTTAGTAGCTCTTTCTTCATATGTACTTAGTGATTCCATTTTTCTTGTAAATTCAGCAGGAGTGATCTCTTTTTGCTGAACTTGTGTAAGTAATCGTCCTTCTGCGCCCTTTCTCATACCAGTAAGAGTTGGACCGTATAACTCCATTTGTTCTTTTTGTCGCATATCTATTTCAAAAGGAGATAAATTATAATTTTCTGGATGTTCTATTTTACCTACTTCTGCAGCCATATTAAATTCTGCTATTGCTCTAGCTCCAGGACTTCCCTCCCCATATCTTTCACGATTTAAATCCATCAGTGCCCAAGCGGTAGTTTCTGGACTAGTAGGAGTTGAAGTAAGATAACTTGGTAGATTCAGTATTGTAGATAAAAGTTTACCAAAACCACTTCCAATTCCACTGCCAACCCCCTCAAATAATGCTTCTGTTCCAGCATCTGAAGCAAATTTAACTGCTTCTGGCGTTTTATATCCGGAACCACCTGTTTCAGCTAAAACTCTGGAAATATTACCTTGATAAGTAACTGTTGAGATATATGCTTCTCCTATTGCTGAACCAATAGCCATACCTATAATTGGACTCATACCTAGAAGAGTGGATACTATTGCTCCACCTGCAGCACCAAGAATATTAGCAGCGGCCTTGGCTCCGGCTGCTGGGTCTTCTTTAGCATTTCGTAAATTTCCTATAGCAGGTAATACTCCAGCAAGTAATCCCCCAGCAAGCATATTAGTCAGATTTGGAGTTCCAGAAAGTAGATTACCAACAAATCTACCTCCAGTTCCTTGCATAACAGAAGGTCCAAGAGCAGGATTACTATATTTCATAGTGGAACCATATATTCCGGGCATCATGGTCATTAAGAGTCTATCTAGACCTTGTCCCATAGCACCAACTGCTGTTGGTCCTTGCATTTTAAGAATTGCTCCACCAGCCATTACAGTCATCAACATTGGTCCTGCTTTACCCATAGTAGAAACTAATGTGTCAAATACATTTGTAACACCAGTTGCTACTTCCAAAATCATACCAAATAAATCTAGTAATCCTCCTTCATTGCCCAAAGTTGCCGCTAAGGATTGAAAAGAGTTATTTAATCTTGTAGATGCTGTCTGAACAGTATTTAATCTTCTACCCATAGCTTCTTGTGCTTCACCATTTGCAGTTGCAGATAATGCAGCTACTTGCTGAACTCTTGCATAGTTTTCAATAAGGGTAGTAACTGCTGCTTGTCTACGGTTTCCACCACCACCAATAGCTCTAGCAGTTTCTTGAAATGCTGTATCACTAATTAAACCTAGTTGTCTTTGTTGATAAATTTCGGTAGCAATACTATTAAAATCTCTAAGATTTCCTTCAGCATCTTTTGTAGCAATGCCTAACTTCATTATTTGTGCAGTTGATTTTTCTCCATATAAACCAGAAACAATCGCTTTAGCAGTATTAGCAACTTCTTTACCACTAGCAATACCTGTTTCTGCAATAGCTGCTATTAAACCATTTAATTCATCAATATTCATTCCAGCAGTTTCAGCAGCATCTCCAAGAACAGCAAAACCAGTGGCTAAGGTTGCTAGGTCTACATTAGCGTTTTGTGTAGTTTTTATCCACTTGTCTAGTAAAGATGCACCTTCGTCCAGTGGAGTGTTGGTTTGTCTCAAAGAAGCAGCCAATGTATCAATGGCTACCGCTTCTTCCATTCCAGATAATTTAGCAAGAATTAAAGAATCTTTAAGAAGTTGTGTTCCAACTGTTATTCTTTCGAAAGAACTTCCTAAATTTCCAGTAGCTCTATAAGCCATAGTAAAACTGTTAATGGTATCACTTACACCAGTACCCAACTCATCAGCAGCTTGTTTGGCAATATTAAAAATTTCTCCCATACGAAGTGTAGAACCAGTTACTGCTATCATAGCATTAGCTAATCTAGTTTCATTTTCCACCATATCTGCCATTAAAGATTTTAAAGCATTTAGTGGACCATAAATTACAGCAATAGCAATAGACCACTTAGTTAATTCTCTAATATCTCTACCAATAGCAGAAGTTAAAGTCTGAAACTGTCTGGAAGTAGATTCTATATTTCCACCAGCAGGAGTATTGAAAAGTCTCATCTTTTCGGTCATTTTGGTTAGTTCATCTACTCGTTTCCAATCTAATTGCTGTACTCCTGAAGTTCCTATTTGAGTTACAGTTGGTAGACCAGTAAATCCTGCTTGAGCAGCATATTCTCTAGACCTTGCATATCTTTTATTAGTAGTCCATTCCTGATTTTGTGCAAACCACTGTACTCCTTTTTTCCAACTTTCTTCTATAGCCCTATCTTCTTTGCCAAATAAAGCGTTTAATCCACCTAAATTAAATGTTTGAGCGGGTGCAGCTGAGGAGGCACTTCGTATTTGTTGTTCAATGGAGGTTCTTTGTCTTTCTAAAGGCCCATCCAAACTTTCTATTCTAGCAATATGATCTCTATATGCAGCAATATACTCACTTAATATTCTTTTTTGTGTATCATTAGCAGTAGGATTAGTATATGGTGTTATTTCATATGTTCTTTGTCCAGTACCAATTGGTGGAGTTACTCCTGGAGGGGTTGCAGTAAACCCAGCACCAACAGTTCTAAATGGCATACTACCTTGACCAGAAGAATAACCAGAAAGTAATTGCTCCTTCATAGAATATAAGGCTCTTAGTCTTTGACCCATAGCAGTAATTTGGTTTTCAAGAGGAAGAAGTGCGGTTCCCATTGTTCCACCAATTCTATCTGAGTATGTCTCAAGAGACCTAAGACTTGATATTGTAGTCTTTATAGCAGCATCTACTTTTGCCAAGGTTTGTATGTATGCATTCAGTTGTATGTTAGTAATTGCCATCTAGCCCTCTACGTCTATATCTCTGATTATAATTTCAGTATCTTCCTTAGAATTTTTTTCCATAACTTTGTCTAACCAACTATCTAAATCTTTGGATGTACCTTCCCAAATTATGCGTTCCGGTGGTCGTTTTTCTTTTGGCAATTCATTTAGATTATCAATCTGTTGCCTCTTACGAATAACAAAACTTATAGTAAAAGGTAAATCTGTAAGAAGTTTTACTTTTGAATCTAGTGGAATCTGCAAGGCTTTTGCTACGGACCACAAGGAAGCAATCGCATTGCTTCCAGCTATTTTTTTAGGGTGTCTGTATCCAACTCTAGAGAAGTATATTCATTAATTATTTTGTTCTTAATTTCTGGAGCAAGATTGTCAAACTCATCAAAGTCTTTAAATAATCTAGTCTTAAAGTTTTTATCCTTATAGATACTGAAATATACGCTCATTTCTTTAAACTTCTTAAAAGACTCTTGCTCACACAATTCATTTATCATTAAAGATTCATATTTCTTTTGCAATTCCTCGTTAGATAAATTATTATATTCTTCTGTAAGTTTATCAACTTTTTTCTTCAAATACTTACGAATAGCATCTTCACGTTTCTTAGGATATGCATCTATTTCCTTTTGGAATTTTTCTTGCTTCTCTAATGAAGCATCAGAATCTGGTTCCACAGGAATTGGTATATCAACCTCTCTATATGCTTCCCTACTAAAATCACGCAAACTCAATCCAACAACAACGTCTACAATCTTACTTTTATCAACCACATCTAAGTCTTGAATAAAAGCCATACTTTCATCACTATTCTTATCTTTCAGTTTAGCACGAAGTTCAGCACTTTTACGCAAGGCAAAAACCCTTGCTCTATTCAAGTCTGCATCACCAACAAGCCTAATCCAAATTTTTGTTAATATATTTCCATGACTGTCTGCTATAGCTGATTCTTTCGACCAAGAAAACAATTGGGAAATATTTACATCATTCTTTTCCACTGCCATAATCCACTATCCTTTCTTATTAGTTAAAAGAAATGGAGTTACACCTCTGACCCCGCAGCATGTGTAACTCCTTTAATCTTCCTTCGGTTTAAATTGTTTGAAACGTTATATTATATTACATTGCACCAGAATATACCGTAAGTATACCATCAGTAGATTTCCAGTTAAATACCTGTGAGGCATTGTTATTTACATTTGCTGTATAAGAATCACCAACAATAGTAATTGATGGGATGTTAACTGTTTTAATAACAGTATAAGGAGCATCAACATCACATGGGTCTAACAATTCAACTTTCAAAGCAACTGGGGTTGCTTCACAACCCAAACCGGGTTGCCATTCAACACCACTGGTTATAGTACCATAGGTTAAAAGTGCAATAAGTTCAGTATCAGTATCCAATACAGTGATTGAACCTTCTACAGTAGGAATCTGTCGTTGATACCCAACAACCTCTCTATTACCCATTTCTTTCACGGGTTGAACTTGCATGTTACCATTAATAGTAATAGATTGCACTCTAGAAATATCATTCGCCAAAATGCTAACGGGAACATCTTTACCCTTAATAGCAACTGGCATAGTTCCATCAGCAGCATCTGCCCAAACATGGTCAGCATCAGCATGATAAACTGCTATTACTTGTTCTAATCTAGTATCTGCAGCATTAATAGTTAATGTTTTATTTCCAGCACCATTAAGTCTATATTCACCTGCAGCAGGAACAGCAGTAGTTTCCGTCAAATAATGACCATCAACTATTACTGAAAGACCATATCTACCATTTCTTAATTGAATAGGGTTATGAGTAAGTGTCCATGTGACAGTACCGGTAGAGAATTTATCCACAACTACATCATATTTAAGCCATCTTTTTTCAGAGCCAATAAGAGTATAGTCTTCGGTAGATTCACCATCAACGGTATAAGAATAAGAGAAGTCTCTAACCTGTAACCGTCTACCGTGTCCACATTTTGCATAAACTGCTAATGTTTCGTCTTTCACATAGAATGCAGCATCAACTTCACCCAATTCTGAAATACCTACACCTGCTCCCGGATATGCGGCAGCATTTGTACCAGTAAGGGCGGAAAATATTTTTACACCAACATCAAAGGCGGAGAAGGTCAGAGTAACGTTAGGTGTGTCTTTACTCTCTCCGGTGTGGGCAGAGTTGCCCAACTCATCAACTGTAGTGGAAGGGATATCCTGTCCAAAACTAGTCTTTTGTACTCTAGTAGCCTTAAAGGATTCCAGCGGCCCAATAATGTGCAACTGTAGTTCCTTTGAAGGTATCGCTAATCTCTTTGCCATCCTAATTAATCCTCCAAAATTACATTTTCTGCTAGAATAGTTACTGTCGCTCTATAATAAAGCGGGGTAATTAATTCTGGGTCTATTCTAACAATTTGTATTTTTCTATATTCAATATCCAAATGACCTATTGCAGATGGAGTAACAAATCCCTCATCATAATCATAAACCGTAATTCCGTCCTTTAGGTCATTATAAACTTTATACGCAAATTCATCTCTTTGCGACTTATTTTTAGCAAAAATATCTATATACCAAGTACGAATTGAACCACCTTTTCTATCTCCAAGTTGTAAAGGATAATATTCTAATTCATCTTGTTCTATAGAAATGGATGGTATGACTAAATCTTCAACAGGGAATCCATCCACAATGGTTACAAATGGGTAGGCTGAAAATTTATCTACTAACCAATAATAAATACTTAGGTCTTCCTTTCTCTCTGCGTAAATATCACACCTCTACTTTATCTATTATAACCCTTCTGCATTTGAATGGTTCTTATTCTTACTCCACCGCCTAAGCGAATTCTAGAACCAATCTTTTCTTTATTTCTAAGAGCATCTTCAAGTCTTTGTACTTTTACATTATCTGCTCTTTTTATATCATCACCAAGTCTTATAACTAATTCTGCACCGGGGTCTAAAGCCAATTCATTTACTTTTTCAATTTGTTTATCTATAAAGGCCAAAGCTTTTTTTAATTCGGCTAATGTCTTTTTAGCCTCAACAACATCAAACCCTTTATTTGCTACGGTTTGTGTAACTTGACTTTCAAAAAATTCTTTTATTTTACGTTGTGTTTTTCCAGTAAAATCTGTAGCCTCATTTATTGGATATGCTATTCCTTCCCCACCTTTGCGTTTAGCATTTGGAATAGGCATCATTCCTTTATCTAAAAGTTCCCAGAAAGGAGCAATCCTACCTGCAGCATCCATTCTTCTTCTCATAGTATTCCAGTATTTCCAAGCAAATTTAGCAGACTGGTCTACTTCTTTTCTATCTTTACCTTTACCTCTTCTAACTTTTACTGCTTTACCTTCTCTTGCAGCACCATAATATTTTTCTGACCAAAAATGACTGGAAATGTCTGCACCTGTGCGTGTGCCTAATTCTTCTCTTACTTTTTTTATTCCATTACCATAATCTGCAAGACTACCGAAAGTTTCGTTTAAATTTAATTTTACTTTTAGGTTACTATTCTTAAATTGGAATATGGTAAAGGTTCCTTCTGTATATGCTGCCTTTCTTAATCTATCTATAAAAAAAGGATTGTTAAATTCTGGGTTTTTCTTTACAGCAAGATTTATTTCTTTCATTAATATTTCTGGAGCCTTTAAAAGAGTTTTTTCTAAAGCATCTCCAGAAGAAACTTTTTCTGGTTCTTTTTCTACCTTCTCTACTTCAGTAGAAAGTCTATCATATTTTGCAGAAAGTCTAGCATATTCCCTATCTAAATACTGTGCTTGGCGTATATAGGAGGGAATTCTACTTAGGTCTTGCTGTAAAGAAGTCTTAATATCAATAAACATGTTAAACCAAGTATTCTACATCACCAAATATTTCTCTAATAATTGCTCTGAAAGCACCGCTAGTTTCATCTAGCACACACTTGCGAAGTTCTATATATTCCTGACTATCTTTTGCAAAGTATTCTTCTAATTTTTGCAGTAGAACTGCCTGTAACTTTTTATTTTTCTTAGAACAATATCCTATTAAATCAAACAAATCCACTTCTTGAATTACCTTCGTCATACTCCACACTCCTTTATGGTTCTTTTTCTATCAGGTCTAAAAGAATCCTGTTTATATTTTGTACTCCACGCATCATCTTTTTGCGAATTTCCATTTCTTTCTCATCTACTGTTACATAAATAGCACTGTTTACTGTTGCAAGATTTTCAGGAGTATATTCGATTTGTACTCCACAAGAACCTTCGTACCACATTCCCCCTGTTTCCCACCTCATCTGGTCACTTTTACCCCAAGAAATATGACCTAAAATGGTTACTCCAGAAAACACTGGAATCCAATAATCTCCGTTACATTCTAGACAAAAAGAATCTGTAGAAGTATTAGTTACTGGGTCTAAATCACATAAAGTACAAGCAGTGGCAGATGCTACTACATAGAAAATAACATCTCTTCCAATAGCAGTTCTAATTGCATTGATTACATCTTCAGTATTTTCGGGAAATGATATTATCATAATACGTTTTTAAATTCCTCTGCCCACTTTCCAGCAATATTTTTCCAACTATATTCTGGCGAAGAAAACTTTTTTAGTGCTGCTTTAGAAAGTTTCTTATATAGTGCCCCATCAGTGTATAGTTTTTCCATTTGTTCCGCTACATCTGTTGGATGAACTAAGATTCCTGTGGTCATAACTTTAGTTTGAATAAAGGGGTCGCCATTAGGAATTAATAGTCCACAATCTTTAAAAACTTCACCACAAGCACTAGAATCTGGAACTATCTGCGGAGCACCAGTTATTGCATGTTCCATATTACAAAGACCCCAACCTTCTCCAAGAGAAGTATTTATTCCTATATTGGAAGCATTGTAAATAAGATTTAATTTCTCTACTGTTACACTTTGAACTCCAGTTTTAAAACTAGTTACAATAAGTCTTTTACTTATACCAAGTCTGGTTGCTAAATTAGTTATTTTTAAATCAGAATCCATTACCCCACAGTGCATATAAATTAAAACGTTACTTGGTTTATTTTCTGCAAATAATTTAAAACCTTCCAGAGTTAGCTCTAATCTTTTACGTGGTTGATTTCTATTGGCGTTTAAAATAATATATGCTGTTTCCAATTCTGCGTTTTTAAAAATAGATTTTCTAGCTAATGTTCTATCTACAGGAAAGAACATTTCTTGGTCTATTCCATGAGGAATTATATCAAAAGAGTAATCAGGTAGTGCTTTTTCTGCAACTTCTTTTCCAAATTTAGTATAAACTACTGCCTTATCAACTAGTGGAATATTGGTGTACCATTCAGGGTCATGGTCTCTAGCATCTACAGGAAAATATACAACTATCTTAGGTCTATATTCTTTAAACGATTCTAATCTCTTTAAGTACTCCTTTATTACCCAGATATCGTTTAGAATATAGATTAGGTCAAATTTTTTAGACTTTAGAATTCCTTCTAAGCGACTAAATCCATAAATGTCTCCTAATTGACCTACTGCTGCGGGATAAATCGGAAAATCATATGGGTGTGGGTCTCCAAAGTAATTTATTCCCAAACCTGTTATACTAAATTCTTCTTTTGGTAGATGTTTAATAATTCCGTGTGCTACTCTAGACCAACCCGTAGGAACTACTAAGTCCGAAATCCATAATACATTTATCATCCATAATCCTTTCTACTTATCAGTTTCTAATATTGACATTCTACTAGATATTGTTAATCTCTTCATTGGTGCTTTGATTAAATCATCTAATTCATGTTGAAGTCTTCTTATGGTATCGCCCCTCAAACTTCCAGAAGCAATATTTGAATAAGATATTTCAGCGTCTCTCCAACTTCCTAAATTCCAAGCAGAATTTTCAAGACTTCCATTTAATATAATAAGTGCTGCTTTTACAATTATAATTCGTTCATCCATTCTTTGGATTATACTATCTTCTTCTTCAAAGGTAAAGTACTCATAGTCGATATTTCTACTTATTGCACCACCATCAGTTATAATATATTTACTATCCCAATATCTTTCAAGTCCTCTAGTAGCCGCTATTAGAGCAATCATTAACCATTCATCTAAGTATCTATATGTTGAACTATCTATATCACCAATCTCAATTCTCAATGTTGGAATTAAATAGTCAATTGATGTAGCTACAGCACCAGACGTAGATGGGGTAATTGGGGTAATTGTTCCGCTTCCATCACTCATGCCACTACCTCCGTATCAGTAGTTGTTACAAATCCTGATTTTATACATTTTAGATAGTATGTTCCTGCTACTAAACCAGTAAAGGTTACTTGACCTAGAATGTTTGTTACTTGACTGTCTATAATACCTATCATTCCAGCAGTAGCATAAAGTTCTATTACCGCTCCAAAAACTGGTTCTCCGGTTCCACTATCTGTAAGAGTATATACTAATTGTTTGTCTCCACCATTACCAACTCCCCAACTTCCAGAACCATGTGTACCAGAAAGTTGTGTGTCAATTTCACCTACTGTTGGAGTATCTTCTACATCCTTTATGGATGTTCCAGATAGAACAACCTCTGTTCCTGGTTCATGAATATTAGCCCAGTCAATTCCAGCTTCCCCCGTATCTGTAACATCAAGAGTTCTACCAGATACAGTAGGACGTAAGTAGGTAAGTTCAAATATTCTACTCACAATGTCTGGAGTAGTAATATCTACTGATAATCCCTTGACATAAAATCTTACAATATCGGAGGTATTTACAGGTAACAATATACTAACAAAGCCAATGGAGGTTTGCCCTACAGGGACAACGAAGGTTGTAATTGGTCCTTCCATATAAACACTACCCACACCGCCAGCTTGAATGGTAACATAGATACTGTAATCCCCACCACCAGCAATCTGGTCAATGTGGATGCGAGCAAAGATAGCTCTATCTGCGTCTGCTGTATAAGTATGAACCAGCAAATAAGCTGAGAGATTTTGATTCGATAAGTTACTCGTTTCTAGTTGTCTCATAATCTTCTCCTATCCAAAAGCAGATCGCATAGCACCCTGTCCACTTATAGGATTTACTGCTAATTGTGTATACACATTACCACTAGCGTTCTTACCTAGGAACCGTACAATCAACATTTTGTCATAGTTGTTGGTATTAGTATATGTAAAGGTATCTGTTGCCCAAGTATCATTAGTATTATCTGGGTAGATGAATTCTTTTAGTGGCGTTCCGGATATGAATGGTTCCATTGATTCGAGGAAAACCCATACACGAGGTTTGTATGCCATTGATACATCTTTGCGGATATAGAAAGTGAATTGGACAGTCTTACCAGCAGGTACTAGAACTTTCTTTCTCCACCATCCAGCAAATGTAGCACTAATCGTAGCAATTTGATATGCCATTGAAAATCCACTTGGAACAGGAGAAGCAACCGTAGTTGTCTTACCGCCTCGCGTCCATACTTTATAATTTGCAGGTATTCCATTATCGTCAAAACTTTCGGTACAGACTTCTTGAGAGATGTTTGATGACCCTGAATCATTATGGGTCACTCCAAACATTTCTACCGAACACGAGTTAATATCATAGGTATTTCCAGAGAAAGTGACACCACTATATATTTTTGCACTAGCGATTTGGAAAGCAGTAAGATTGCCAACAAATGACCCGCCAGTAACGACCATCTCAGCACAGAAAACAACGGCGGCACCATTATTTGAAAAAGTTCCTCCAGTAATTGTATTGCCACCAGCACTTACTATTCCCTGTGCAGAACTATCAAGGAGTATATCATTTATCAGCATCCCATATATTCCCCACAGTCCATAGGTGATTGCTGTTATGAGAATATAATTGATTGTCCCATTATAACAACTAGCCATGCCATAGGTACATCCAATTATTGCCCCACCAGTAAATGTTCCAACGGAGCACGAAGAAAAAGGTTGTGCGCATCCAGTGAATATTCCGCCAGACACAACTATATTTGTACAGGAAGATACTGTTATATTAAATCCATAAAATACACCACCAGACAAAGTGAGACCGCATGAAGTTATACAATAATAATATCCACCAGTAAACATTCCTCCAGAAATAGAGAGTTTTCCTTGTGGAATATTGACAAAAATCGGTTGGGTGATTCCTACTCCAATAACCTGAGTATTTCTAGTAACAAGACATATATAAGAACCAATCAATTTTGATGCTGTTAATCCAACTGTTATATCTATATAGGTACTGGTTATTGCCTGTATGATTCTGGTCTCACTTTGAACTGCCCTATTTATGTTATTTATAGTAATAGTGTCACCGACTGCCCAAATATCTCCAGTAAGGTTGGTGTCAATCTCTATACGAGTTGCAAGAGCATTTTCATAATTAAGAGTTTTGACATATTTATAAGTTGGCTCTGTTCCAATAATAGAGACTGTAGGAGAAGTGGCAGGGAACTGCCATGCCGCCCCACCAGTTAATGTATGTTTTGCAGTGAAGGTTGTTGAACCCCAAGTAAATGTTCCAGCACCAGTAATTGTAGATGCCGCTTTGATTTTAAGATAATATGACCCAGGAGTATTAGTACAATTTAGTGTACCAGTAACCGTTATTCCTGCAATACCATTGGGCCATGTTCCAGCATTGGACATATCTGCATCAAAGGTGCAGGTCTCATTAATTGGGATGGTGACAGAATCGTTGTCTATTGGAAGAGTTCCCAAGTTCCAGTTACCAGCGGTTGTCCAGTTGTGGTTTACGCCAGCGTAGGTAAATGTTTTAGATGCCATTAGTTACCTTATGATTATCATTGGTAGGCCCAGTGGTGTTACCCACCAGTCCAAAAAGCCGTCCAGCAAAACATGTGCAAAGAAGGCCGAAATAAATGCCAAGACCAAACCCAATCCAGCCGTGAAAAGGCTTAATCCCAGAGTCAATCGCACATTGCCACGAAATATTCGGTAAGCACCGAATAAAATGGTCTGAGTCAAGCAAAAGGCTATAAGTCCCACAAGCCCAGAAAACAAAAAGTGAGTTGCGGATGGCTTGAAATAATTTATGATGAAAATTAGTGTCTCCATTACTTATCATTAATCCTCGGATATATTGGTCTGTACCAAGAAAGAATCTATGGTAGTATGCCAACCTTGGTTAGTAAATTCCACATATCCCTGTATCTTCCATATACCAGTCTGGTCTATATCTCCATCAATAGATGTATACTGTATATATCCATCCAGCCCATTAGTATAAAAACTTGCTGTCTTGGTCAGATAAGTTCCATCTGGTTTCTTAAGTAAGATTTGTTTTACAGTACAGGATTGTAGGTCTACTGGAAGATCATCCTCTACAACCCTTATCCTGAATACCGTTCCAACATCACCTAAACGTAATTTAGTAATCTCTTCCATTTACCTTCTCCTAAAAGTCTTTGTTATGGCCTTTGTTATTTTCAAATCTTTACCTACCTCTTGATTTCTATCTATACTCAAATCGTTGAAGTAACCTCTGGCGTAATTTAGTGCGAATAACAAAACAAATAGTGGGGTCATATCTATTGTATCAGAAATATGTATTTGAATTGCATCATCCACCTGAAGTATATTATGTTGTACAAGGTCAAGAATCTCGGAAGTTTGATAATGTATTGCATCTTGTACTTCCAATATTGCAGGTAATATATAGAAGATTATCTCTTCTGCGGAGTGAAGTTGTGTGGCATCCTGTACTACAAGTATGTTATGCTGTACAAGTCCTACTGTCTCACTGATCATATCCTGATAACAGTTCTGAACTTCCAGAATATGATGTTGAACTAGAACTACATTTTCTGCACTTTGGTCTTGTGTAGCGTTCTGTATAGCAACTGATATTTCTAATAATACATTCTCTACAGATTGTAATTGAGTTGCATTATCTACAGAAAGAATATTATGTTGAGTTAGCCCTACACTTTCAACAGTATGGGCCTGAGTAGCATTGTCTACTACTAATATATTGTGCTGTACAAGAACTACATTTTCTGCTGAGTGACTCTGAGTAGCGTCTTGTATTTCCGCTACCACTGCTCCTGGAGCATGAGCAATTACAACACAGTTCTCCGCAGTATGGTCTTGAGTGGCATTGTCTACAGCTAGTATATTATGTTGAATTAGTACAACATTTTCGGATGTTTGTAACTGAGTTGCGTCACTTACTACAAGTAGGTTGTGCTGTACTAACACAGTGTTTTCAGAAGTTTGTAGTTGAGTTGAATCTTGTACTGCTAAAATATTATGTTGAACTAAGTCTACAGTCTCTGATGTCTGAGTTTGGGTAGCATCTTGAACAACTAGATTTTGTGTAAATATTCCTACTGTATCTGCTGACTGTGCTTGGGTAGCGTCCTGAACAGCTAGATTCTGAGTGAAGTACCCTACGTTTTCAACAGTATGGTCTTGTGTAGCGTTATCTACTACTAGAAGAACTCCGTGAGCGGTAACAATGACATTCTCTGCTGTTTGTAGTTGTGTGGCATTATCTACTACCAGTATATTATGCTGTATTAAGGTACAATTTTCAGCAGATTGGTCTTGTGTTGCGTCTTGAACTACTAAGATATTATGCTGTACTAGAACAACATTTTCTACAGAATGATTCTGAGTAGCATCTTGAACTTCAAGTACTGTTACTGGTTCATGAGCAGTAACGACTACATTTTCAGCAGATTGGTCTTGCGTTGAGTCTTGAACTGCTAAATTCTGAGTTAGATACCCAACATTTTCTGCGGTATGGTCGTGAGTAGCAGCATCTACAGCTAGATTCTGAACTAGGTATCCTATATTTTCAACTGTATGATCCTGTGTAGCGTCCTGTACTGCAAGATTCTGAACAAGGTATCCGACAGTATCTACTGACTGTAGTTGGGTAGCATCCTGTACTACAAGGATATTATGTTGTATAAGAACTACATTTTCAGCAGACTGGTCTTGCGTTGAGTCTTGAACTTCTACTACAGGGGGTGGAAGATTTGCTACAAAATAAGCATCTGTGTTAGATTGAGATAGTCCCTTATAAAATTTTGCCTGTGTATCTAGTAGTCTTTTATTTTCCATTCCGGTTGCCATACCGGAGGTATTGGCAATACCACCAGAAGAACTACTTTTGGTGGTTTGATGAAATAGTTGAACCGCATAAAGAGAAGATCCGGTTCTATAACTAGGCAAGGGTTATTCCTCCCAGACAAAAGTCCAATCTACAGTGGGACTAGCAGTTGCTGGAACATTTGCAATAGCCAATCCGGTTCCTGCTGGAATAGCAATAGGAGGATCAAATATCCAACCAAATGCACTTCCAATAACTGCACCTAGGTGTGTTCTTGCCATAGCAGGTCCTTGTACTGTAGGAGCAGATGAAAATAATCCAAGGTCTAAAACACAAGTGGATTGAGGAGCTAACAAACGGTCTCTATTATTGTCAATATCCGGAGTTACTGTGCTTCCTGGAGTTCCTCTTGTAGAGGTCCTAATAAGTTGTAATGCCCATGCTACAGCAGATGAGGTAAACCCACTTATCTCTCTACAATAAATTACTTTTATTGCAGAGGCGTTCCACAATACTGCTCCTGCTTGGTCAGCTGAAGCATCCGTAGCGGCATTTCTTCCGCTTACTGAGTATCTTTGTGTCATAATTACTCCTCCCAGACAAAAGTTACATCTGCTGGTTGTCCTATTGTGGCTACGGATGTTGCAATTGCTAATCCCTCACCAGCAGCAACTCTAATAGGAGGATCGAATACCAATACTATACCTGATCCAATAGCGGCAGGTAAAGCATATCTGGCTAGAGCAGGAGTTTGTAAGACAGGCTGAGTAGATGCGTATGTTCCCATATACAACAGCACACCTGTTCCTGGAGCAAGTTGTCTATCTCTATCATTGTCTATATCTGGAGTTACAGTACTCCCTGGGGTTGTTCCAGCAGTGGTTGAACGAGCAACCTGTATATAATCTGCTGTCGATATGGTTTTTGCATACCAAATCTCTCTTACCCACAATGGTTTACTTGCCGCTATTGGATTCCAGAAGTTAGCTATAACGTAGTCTGCGGTGGAGGCAGTAGCTGTTGAACGACCTGCACACTGGTATCTACTAGGCATAATTGCCTCCTTTTAGGTAGGGTCGTTTATTTGAATTATCCAAGCGGGAATATCAACCGTACCACCACCAGTTAGAACCTGTGAGGTACAAGTTGTAACATATCTCAGGGTTGAACCAGCAGTTAAACCAAGGGCTATATGTGTTGCTGTTCCACCATGATCAATAGTTACACCAGACTTTGCGGCTGGGGTACATTTACGACCACTTGTACCATTAGCTACTGGAAAATCTGTAGTGGGTGTCATTGCGGTTGTTGCTAAATCCACAACAGTTGCGGCATTACTATAGTCAGTAGGTTCTGCTGAACAAACAAACTCTTTATCGCACGCTTGTACATAAGCAAATGCGGCATCAATCATTGAATCTGGGGCTACTTTTCCCATATTATTATTCTCCTATAATTGTTTTTTGTCCCATAATAGAGTCTTGAACTTCAAGAACATAATGTTTTACTTCTTTTGGTTCTTCTTTCTTTTCCTCTATTACTTCTTCTTCTTCTTTTATTTTAGGTTTTGGTTCCATATTTACTCCAATTAACTTACTGGAAGTTTATTTATTTCAGAAAGTCTTGCTTCAATTGCTCCTACAATCTTTACAGATTTTTCTTGTTCTTTAGCAATTGTTATCATACGAAAAAGAACTGCTTCTGTTTCTACCTTATTAAGAATACTTTGTAAGGTTAAAAACTTAGAGTTTACAATTTCGGTAAGTTTTTCATCAGAATAAGATTCAATTTTAGGCTCCTCATTTACTATTTCAGGACGAGTATGTGGTATAATATTTCCTTGGTCAAATTGACGTTTATTTGCTCTTTTGAAAAAAACATCCTCTTTTTCAGACCAAACATCAACAATATCTCTTCCTGGAAATTTCGGATTGGTTTCCAAAATTAGACCCACCGGAGTCTCCGAAAATGGGTCTAGAAGTTGTACGTAGATTTTCGCTAAAATTGTTTTCTTATAGCTTTTATATGGCTTTCCAGTTTGCATATTGGAAAACGTTTCTAACCTATTCTCTGTCATTTTATAATCCTTTCTTCAAACCTTTATTTTAAAATATAATAAGGATGCTATACAGTTTACCCCTTATTATTTCTAATGCCTAATTACACAACTTCTAGAACAAAGATACCTTCGGCCTTGTCTATAATCATACCAAATTGCTGATATAAAGACAGAGTCCAGTACGGAGGTATGGGTCGTGGGTCAGTCCATTCTTGATATTTAATGTCACCGTAAGTAATAAACTCACCAACATTCTTACCAATAACAACAACCTTATCGGTAGGAATCATAGTGTTATAATCATCAAGATTATCGTAGACCTGCTCAACAGCTATAATAGGAGCACCATAATAGCGTCCTAACCAACCGGTTTGCATTATTTCACGAATATTGTCAGGAACTTCAATATTATCAGTACCATCAGACCAAGAAGCACCAAAGGTAGTAATAGGTGTCAAGGCAGCACGAGTACCAATAACAGCACGAACTCCACCTGTAGTTTCATTGATATAATCAATGGCATTTTTCAGAGCTAGAGCGGTAATATCACCACCAATGTCCGTAAAGTTAGTAGCGTTATTACCAGCAGTCCACAGGGTTGAAAGAGCTGTGAAGACTTTACCGAAGTAAAAGTCACGAAGTTTGGAGAGCATCTCGTTACGAATTGAACCAACAGTACCAAGTTCACCTGAATCTAATTCCCAAGCATTAGCACCAACGCTAACAACAGCACCGTCTAGAACATAGTTCATACGTTCTGACACAGTGATTTCATCTTTCAGATGAATAGCACCGGGAACAAGCGTGCGAACTTTAATACCCTTTCTCATTTTCTTAACAAGCTGGTCTCCGGGTTGAAGTGCTCTGGTATTCAAGAACATACCAATAAAATCAACCCCAATATGACCGGGATTAGCATACTCCACAATCATCTGAGCAAGTGCGTCTCTCTTCCCTGAGTCCTTTATTACGGAAGCGACAGCATCCTTTAATTTTTCATCCATTTTATTAAATTCCTCCTAAAAATTATTCTACCCGGATTGTTAAATCACCGTCAGCAGAATCGTACCGTTCAGTATATCCAATCATACCAACTGCATTAGCAGAACAGTATGTAGGTTTACCCTTGTTATTCCCATCGTAAGCAATTTTAACGCCAGCACCGGGTTTAATAATGTCCGCACTAGAAACATATCCACCAAGCGGAATGGTGAATGTGCCCTCTGTATAAACCAGTGAAGGAGTACCAGAAGGAATAGTCTGACCTTCGGTGTAACCCGGATAGGTCAAATAAATTGTGGAGCCTTCAATTGGGGTATTAGCGTCCTCACTCCACCCACCTCTTCGAGCACCTTGGTCAAGTGTCGGTTGAGGAATATACATAGGTGTAGAACTATTACTAACAGCCCAAGTCAAACAAAACTTGCAACGAGTTGCGTCATCAGCAGAGGCAGGAAGTTTTACACCAACTACGTCTTCCCTACTACCAAAATCGTAGGAAAAAGAATGTTCACAAAGTAGAACAAATCTTCCTTCAACGATATCTTCTGTAGGAATAACGCCTAAAACGTCTTCAAATCTATTAATTTCCATAGTATTTTATAATCTCCAATATTTATTTCCCCTGAGTTCGCAGGGCTTCGCCAAGGAATTTAGGGGTAAAGTCAGGTGTGGTTGTCGTGTTAGTAATAGGAGGAATTTTAGTTTTGTCCTCTTTATTTTCTAGAGTTTCAGGAACAGTAAATACTTTTAAATCCTGTAACATGAATTCAAGAGTACTTTCATCTAAAGACAATAACTTTTCCTTATTCTCTTCAAAATATTTGTCATCTTTTACAATCTTAGCGGAAGTAAATTTCTGTTTAATAGTTCCTAACTTTTTACGTTCTGATTCTACTTTTTCTACTTCAGCTTTAAAATTCTTTAACCCGACAAGTTCAGTATCTTTTTCAATACTTTGTTTCTTTATTTCGTCTAGTTGGGATTTAAATTCATCCCGTTCTTTTTGTGCTTTTTCCAATTCCTTCTCAACTTCGTCAGCCATTTCCTCTTTCCTTTCGTCAGAAGCGAATGCTTCTATTGATGTTCTGCCACGATATGCGGGTAATCCCACAATAGTTGCAGCAGTTAAAAACACATTTTTAAGTGTGGTAATACCATCTGTTTCTTCAGATGCTTCTGTATCATATGTTAATTCCCAAGAAAGATTGACGTTCTTTCCAGATTTTAGTTCTTCTTTAATTTGTTCAACATCCTTGGGTCTTTCTTTACTCCACAATGTAGCAATTCCCTTAACCTTATCTTCCACCTGTTTTAGATGCGTTATAACTCCCATAGGGAAAGATTCATTATGTCCCTTTTCAATCTTATTAAATGCCTTTTTAATAGGCATATATATACCACTATTAATAAGATTAGGAAACTCTTCTTGTGGAATTCGCTGCTTATTTCCGTTTGGTTTATCATCAGTAAGTGTAAACTTAATATAATTTACACTTGGGTTCAAAGATAGTGATGCAGTTGCATCTCCACCAGTTTCTGGACCCTCTAATGATTGTACCATATCTTCTAAATTTGCAGTAAATGTAGCCTTATTTTCCATTATTTGTTACCTTCTTTTGTGTAGTAGTTGTTTTCTTTACTGTAGGTGCTTGTCCGGGACCAGTTGGCGGTCTACTGTTGGGACTTTCACCAAAAGCCGGAACATCAAATACTTCTACTTTATCTTGTTCTAATGCTCTTTTCTCAACTTCATCATTAAAGTTGTAACCAAGAACCTTTGCCATAGAGTCTCTACTTAATCCACCACTATCAAATAATTTAGCTAATGCCGTAATATAAGACTCAAATTTGTGGAAGTTAATAGGTTCAAATTCCACTTCTGGAGTATTAGCAAATTTATTTCTTTTAGAAACTTGATAAACAATTTCTTTAATAACTGTTAATATCTTTTCCCTAAAGTTTTCCATTGTTTTAATAGGGGATAAGGAAGCAAATTCTTGGTCTCCTGCACTACTTTTTTCTGTTTCTCCTGTGATTAATATTCTTGGAAATCCCAGAGCAAATAAAATTTCTTGGTTTATTTCCTGATATTTAGAATCGTTAATTAGGACATCAACGTCAGGAAATATCCACTTTAATTGTACCACATGTGACGTAAACAGCTGAAATATGTTCTCAATATCGTTATTTCCACGATTTCTCCATAGTAATTGTTCCTTTAAACCATCCATAAATTTCTTATCTTCTTCACTTTCAGTCATTGGATAGTCATCACTACCAACAGAAATTTGTAAAATAGCACTTAGAACTTTATTTGCAATAGAATAATCTGTTCGTCTAAGATTTCTTTTATGCTCTAAAATATCCACAGCAGCAGAAAGATATGGTGTAGGATATGGAGATTCTGTAGTAATTCTTCGTCTTATAATAAAATCATTTTCGAGTAATATTTTATTCTGTCCTTCTTTTATTTTACTTACAAAAGTTGGTGAATAAGATTCAAATTCTTTATATAATGCTTGGTCTTCACTACCATCTGGATATATACCATTATTCCTAATAAAGTGTAACATTTCATCAGGAATAGTAACAAAATATGATGGTTGATCTGGAAGAACTGACGATTTTATTTCTATGGTAGCTGGGTCTCTAACCCACATAGTTTCAGGCATTTGTAAAGAGTCATATTTCTTTATTCCTAAAGATTTAACTTCGTCTTTTTCCATTGTTCCATATTCAATTTCAGGAACAACTAATCCAGATATAAGAAATTCTAATGCCATATCTTCTGCAAAGACTATAAGTTTATCACTTAATCCTTCAAACACTCTGAATTCATTATCAGATAGTCCGTTTTTATGAAACACTAAATTATTAATACCAATATCAATTAATTTATTGATAGTAGTTGCTGTAAGCGGGTCACGTTTATAATAAAATCTACACCGCTTTATCATTTCTATAAAGTCTGGTTGTGGACCCTTAGTATCTTTATCTTTCTTCCAAGTATATCTCCAAGGATTTTTGGAAATATCATTTTGGTCTAAAGATACTATAGCAGCAGTTGCATTTTGTAACCTTGGTTTATCAGTCATTTTATTTACCACCAGCTAGCCCTCATTAGTCGTTTCTTCTCAGTAGCAAAAAGAGAATAATCATTGACCATATAGTAACTAGTCATAGCACAAAGTAGGGCGGCAGTAAAGTGATCATCACCTCTTTTTCCACCTCTTTGTGTAAGAGTTTTGTATGTGATTTCTCCAGTAGGAGACTTGGAGTAGGTCATTCTTTCCAACTCCGTAATCATTTCTGTATCAGTATAGGAATAAATAATCTTTCTGCTGTTAGTATATTCCTGTAAAATAGACACAGAAAATGGTTTAGTTTTTTGTTTTATTTCTTTTCCTTCAGAATCTATTCCCATAGAAACCCAAGATGAGAAGTCTATAGGAACTACTTTCTTTTTATAATCTTTATGAAGATAATCTCTATGCTCCAAAAGATTTTGCACCACAGAGATACCAGCACTACCCTTATCAATTCCTATAATATATGGTTGATATTTAGTATCCAATAGGTCTATAAGTTTTTCTTGTAGTGGATAAGAAACCTTAGTAAGTTTTATCTTTGCATGAAACTTAATATATCCATTAGGTTCTTCATACATTATCCAGATAGCAGTAGGTTCAGTATATCCTAGGTCAACCCCCACAATACAACCTTTATTCTTTTCTGGAATAGGAGGAAGAATTGCTATATTCCCTATAACATTTACTAGGTTGTCTCCTTCCCTAACACCATCAAATTCAAACTTATATACGGGATAAGACTGAATATCAAAGGCATTTCTGTCAAATAGAGAGAAAACAGGTTTCCCATGCTGTCCCAGAACCAAGTGTATGTAATCATCAGAACCTTCTCCATTATATTGTTCTATGGCTTTTTGTTTATCTTCATTAGTAAATCTAGGATTTTGAGAGGCAGAAATTCTATGTTTAGTATAGCTGGTATTTTCTTGGTCTGTATGCCATAGAACATTCTTTTCACGCAATCCTGTTGGAACTCCAGAAGTTGACATTTTAAATCCGGATTGCCAAGTATTTAAAATAGGTTGCATTTCCACCCATGTTCCCCAAGGATAATAACCAGATTCATCTACCCATACATAGGGAGTATGCAAACCAATAACGTTTGCCCCTGTACCACTCATACCAGCAATACGACACATTAATTTTGATTGATTTTTTAATGATATAGAAAACTCTGAGCCGTTAATTCCACCATTTCTTTCAATGTAATGTTGTAATAAAGAATTAGACCTGAATATTCTGGTAAGATTTGCAAACACAGGTTCTAGGTGAACCTTACTAGGAACAGAATAAACTATATAATTTTCTGGAAAAATATTAAATATTAATGCCCAAGTAATATTTAATGATATGGCTTGCGTCTTTCCTACAGCACGAGCAGCCATCATAGACACATAATGATTGAAGTCACATAAATATTCTTTTTGATAGATGGATAAGATAAATTCTTCCTCATATTCGGTCCTATCTATGTTCATTAAAAACTCTCCGAATAAAACAGGGTTTTTAAATATTTCATAGATAATGAGGTCATCCCTAGTACATTTTTCCTCAATCATAGTTTTTTATAAATATCTCCGCAAATTGTCTTCCAAGAAAACCTATCTCTTATATATGCTATCTGTTTCGGTGAAAGTGGCTTATATTCTGATTCAAAAATACTAGCAAGTTGTTTTACTATATCACCTTTCATATCAATATACTTTCCAAAATCTTTATAGTAAGAATAAGTGGGAAGATTCGGAACTATTGGCACTGCACCAGTCATTGCACCCTCTATACAATGCATTTCAAATCCTTCTATTATCCTAAGTCCTGTAACATACTTAACTCTTTGAAGAAAACTTGTATACCAAGAATCTGTCATATATTCCATAAATTGATAACGACTATCGTTCCATTTAAAGTTTTCACCAGTATGTAACATGGTCTTATTTGCTAAAACACAAGCTTCGAATACTTTATCTAAACATTCTGTTTCTGCAACATGCCCTGAAGAGAAAACAGTATATGTTCTTTGAACTTTACTTATAGGAAATAAATCTGGTTCTGCTCCTAAAGGAGTTCTAAGGAACTTAGAAGCATCATTTATATAACCTGTAAGGTCATGAAAAGATAGTGTTAGTTTACATTCGTTCCATAAAGTTGCCCAATTAGTAACTGGTATATCGGTAGTATAAAGGCACTGTTGAAACATAACTACATTGCTTAAAGAAGTTTTGGACATTAAATATTCATATTCTTTTTTTCCCACTACTTGTATAATTTCTATATCTGGATTTGTAGTTACCCAGTCAACATTAGGGAAATGTGTTCTCAATGCCAAACTTATTCTTTTAAATGCTCTACCAAAATCAGGATTACTATTTTCAAATATTCTCATTTTACCTACTTTCTATTGCTTCTGAAATTTTATCCGCAACTAATTTAGGATGTATTGCATTAGACCAAAACTGCCTCATTAACACATCTTTACTATGAGTGAAAGAACATCCCGGTTCCCTATATGTAAAAGTAACTAATCTTTTATTTGGGTCAAACCAATTTTGTTTCACTTGAGAACAAGTATGTGGTCCAGAATATCTACCAGCAATAACACCACAAAAAGTACTCAAATAGGAAATTTCATTTATATCAAAACCATCGGTGGTTTTAGTAATGTCACCTGTAAAAAATACATTTGTAAGGTCTGTTTTAAATTTATTGGTAAGTATAAATGTTTTTTGTGGATATCTTAAAGATAAAAAATTTATTGTTTGAACGAAATTAAAATTTGCGGCTTGTCCAGATAAAACATCTCCGTTACAAATTAATATTTTATCTCCTGTGCATTTCTCTACAAATGCATCCACCCCTTGAATTTGAAATTTTGTATAATCAATAGTTGTAAGATACTCTAATGGAATTCCTTTTAATGGTTCAAATCCTAATTCTAAAAGTATTTCATTGTTCATTTCAAAGATAGACTCTACTGTACAACCATACTTTAAACCCTTTTGACCAATCCAAGTAGAAATATATAAACAATTATCTTCTACCGTGTGACTTATTCCAACATTCATTTTATCTGTAATAGGAGTATATTGTAAGTTATCAATGTCTATTAACATTCTTGGAGGTTTGTTATGAGCATAAAAATATTCTTTGGCAGGGATTATTTTCATACATTCCCTAACAAATTCTCTACTTTCAAATACATCTCCTACTCCATACGGATTAAACCAAACTACTTTATCATACATGGAATAATGAAGCCATTCCTTTCTTTAGATTTTCTGAAGACCAAGCAACATAAAATTCTTCTAGTGGTTTGGTTCCTAAGTTCATAATTTCTTTTATTGAGTGTTTATCTATATTAATTTCATCTTTTAATACATGTCTAAATGAATTATTAGAATCTACCGCTATTGACCTTTTTACTGATAATGCATAATCTAAAGAACTAGCCAATCCAAATTGTGGTAAATCATTATACATAAAAATATTAATATCGTTTCTTGCTAGAAAATCTAACATTGTCTTATTATCAAAAAGGTCATGTGTTATATTAAGTTGTATACCAGGATTAGTATTTAATTTTATACACCTAATTACCATTTCTTGTAACATTGATTTATAAACATCACAAAAAGGAGACCAAACCATATGTAAATTAAAAATAGCTTTATCAAATTCTTTATTAATTCGCTTAGTTAAAGTATCAAATCCCTTTTGATAACTACTCATAAACCCGAAGGTTCCAATTGTTGGTATATCATTTTTTGGATATAAATTAACATAGTTAAATAATGGTCTGGTTAGAGTAACGCACTTTTCTGGAGATAATATATTACTTGAATCTATAATTCCATTTTGTATTCCATAATCACCAAAAAATATGTACTTATCATAATATTTTCTAATAGGTCTTTCATGAAAAACATAATAGTGTGGAATTTTTGATGGAATTTTATGTGTATAAGGAAGCCAACTCATAACTGTACTATACCAATTTAAAAATACAAAATCTGGTTTAATTGTAAGTAATAAATTCATATATTCATTAAGAGAAGTTGGTTCCTTATAAATATAATTTATCCCTTCAGAATCTTTTACTATTTCATATACACGGTTACCAAATTGGTAAATACCACAATTAGCTACTGTAGAATTTATAAATAATACTGTTTTCAAGTTATTTCCTCTAGAATATTTTCAAATGATTTAACAAAATTATCATTTGAAAATGCATCATAAATTGGTTTTAATGGGTCTATTCCTCTACCCATTATTTCTTTTATAGAAGAATTTTCAATACAAATTGAAGGTACTAAACTATACAGATGTTCAAACATAGGAACTTTGGTTACTGCTATTGGGCGTTTTACAGAAAGAGCAAAATCTGTTGAGCCAGCAATTCCATCTGTTTTAGAAGCATCATAAAAGAAACAATTAATATCATTACCGGCTAAAAATTCCAAAACTTGATTATCGGTAAGAAAATCTCTATTAACTTGTAAACTAATCCTTGGTTTGGTTATTTTAGTTCTACATAACTCTATTGTTGCGTCTGTTACAAAACCATTTACATCTCCATGAAATGAATTAGAAATGGCAAATTTAATATCAGCAACATCAAACTCTTCATTTATTTTTTCTACAATGTAATCAAATCTTTTACTTGGAAATCCAAATCCAAAACTACCTATTGTAGGAACTGTATTTTTTGGATACCCTCCAGAATACTCCAACAAATATCTAATTGGAACAATAAAAACTCTACTTGCCATTTCTGAAGAAATGTTGGCTTTTGATATCATATATATAAAATAATTAAAACCAATCGCATTTTTTTCTATGGAGTATCCTTCATGTATTATGGCTACGTGCTTAATACTTTTAAACTGTTCTAATGTTTCTTTGGTTAAGTATGGTAGGGTAGAAGGACTATAGTTATACAAAACTACATCTGGTTTTATGGCAGATATTTCACCAATAATATCTGACTCTCTAATTACCATTCTGTAAATAAAATTGAATTTCTTAGATGTTCTAAGTATCTTTGGTATTCTTTCTGCCCACTGTTGTATTCCACAAGGCTTAATACTATTATTTATTATAAGAATTTTTTTCATATTAATCCCTTTTCATGAAGAAGTTCCTTAAACTTCTCACGAAATTTATTTGGATGCCAATCTTCTTGCATTTGTTTAACTCCAGATTGTGTAGAAACTATAAGTTCTTCATAAGATTGTTTAGGATAATAAGAAATATATTTATGCAGATGTCTGAAAGTATTACAGTCAGTAATTGCTATTGGCCTTCCAGCAGAAATAGCTTGGTCTGTTACTGCTGAAAGTCCAGATAAATCTCTATAATATGGAAAAGAATTTATAGTGTGTTCTGAACACCATCTAATTAATTCTGGTTTCGACATATAATCATGAGTTACTATTACTTCAACATCTGGATTAGCTAGTCTTTTAAGGGTATCTCCATATTGCTTTAACATTGAGAGTGGAATACCAGTAAATTGACCTTCTGGAAAATTAAATCTTACAATACAATTTCCGATTTTATTTGCATTTTCCACTACTTCATAAAATCTTTTATATGATAAAGCAGCACCTGTTGGACATACCAATCCAAAACCGCCAATAACCGTTTTATCTGTACTTAACAAAGGTTTTAAATCAGAAACTACTTCTAGTGGTCTAGGAAAAGGATAGTAGTTTTTTGTTCTTTCTTTGGTTGGGTCTATAATCATATAGGCATCAACTACAGGAGGAGTATATGGAAGATACACCGTTGGGGTAACTTCCAAAACTACTATTATTTTTGTTCCTTTTAGCCTATTAATATTCTTTTGAGTAATTGGTAAGGTAAATGGATGCCAGTTAAAAACATAAAAATCATATTTGGCTTGAGAAATTAATATGTTTCCAAGCCTATCTACTTCCTTATACTCTAAAGAATAATTTGGCTCTCCGCCCATAAGGGCATCTTTTATCATTACTCCGGCCTCATAAATGCTACAATTAGCACGTTGTTGATTTACAAAAACTCCTTTTAGCATTTATTTATCCTTGTTATATGTTTTAGTTATATTTGTATACTTACCAAATCCAAGTAATTCATCAATTGCCCGTATTAATTCCGTTCTTTTTGCATTAGTTTGCTGTGCAGTAATAGCAGAAGATAATCTTTCTTCGTCTGATAAAGATAAATCCATCAGTTTGTCCTGCGAAAACCAGCAGCGTATGTTATTGGAAATTAATTCATCAATTAATTGTGCCACAGTTTTTTCTTTTATGTTCATAGATTCCACCCACCATCTTTTGTTCTAACATGGGGATAAGGAAGCATATATAAAGCAAGTCCACCTCGCTCAAGAAAATCTTTTAGGATTCTATCGAATGTTTCTGTAAAATGCCAAGCCAAAACAATTATTACTGCCGGTTTTGCATCAAAAACTTCCTTCTCTGGGATTATGGGAATATTAGTTCCAGAAGTTCGTAAACCAAATTTGTCTTCGTTTACCTCTCCAATGGCTTTAATCCATTTATTATCAAGTTCCATCACTTGTAACATAGTATTAGCTTTTGTACTTGCAGCTAAAGCATAAACACTATCTATACCATATGGCAATAAAAATGTTTGTATATGTTCTTTAAACTTTTCTATATTACTTTTAAGTTTTTCTACAGAAACTACACCCATTTGAAAATCAAAAAATTCTTGTGCAATAGCATTTTTTACTTTTATGGATTCTGGATATTTATTCAAATAAGAAATGTATACTCTTAAAGAGCCGCCATTTACCTTATTATATTCCATATCAAAAATTTCAAGGTCATGCCATCTCATAAACACATCCAAATCTGAAAGTGTATAATATTCCAAATGTTCAGAATTTAAATCATCTACCCCATTAACCTTTAACATTGAATATAAATCCATTAACTGAATAACCCAAATACCATCTTTATCTAAAATAAACTTTACATCCTCTATAAATTTATTTGGGTCTGGTAGATCATAAAACATGGCTATCGTTGTGATAACTTTCGCCCTAGCCAACCCAAAAGGATACAAATCCCTAGAAAAATAATCATTAATAAAATAGTCACTGTTTTTCTCCGCCCGCTCCTGTAGGTTTGGGGCTGGGTCAAAACCAACTCTCTTTATATTTTTGTTAGAATACATTCCTAGCATAGAACCATCATTACAACCAATGTCTACTACTATGTCTCCATCTTTGAGTTCTATTCTCTTTTCTATATTTTCCACAATATCTTTTAGGTCTTTTAACATAGACCCATTTAATCCAGACCTATACCAATAATGATCTTTATACATAAAATCTAAATCTGGAGTGTCTCTTAATTGATGCAGACCACAATTATCACATCTTGCTAATGCAAGAGTATCTTTTACTGACTCTTCTCCCTCTTTTAAGAAATCAGAAAGATAAAAATCTCCTAGGTCATAAACCGTTCTTAAAATTCCACCACACATTCTACAATTAGCAATCATTTTGTTTCTCCAATTTTAAATCGGCCTCCACCATCATTTCAACCAACTGTTGAAAACTAACTTCTGGTTTCCAGCCTAGTATAGTATGCGCCTTAGTACAATCAGATAATAATGTGTCTGTTTCTGCTGGTCTGTAGAACAGTGGGTCTATAACTACATAATCCTCGTAATTTAAACCTACATGGCTAAAAGCAATTGAACAAAATTCTCTTATTGTGTGAGTTATTTCAGAACCTATTATAAAATCATCTGGAATATCTTGCTGTAGAATTAACCACATTGCTCTAACATAATCACCAGCAAATCCCCAATCTCTTTTAGACTCTATATTTCCTAAACGAAGTTCCTTATCTAGACCTAACTTAATTCTAGCAACCCCATTACTTATTTTTCTTGTTACAAATTCTATTCCTCGTCTTGGAGATTCGTGATTCATTAAAATACCAGATGCAGCAAATGTTTTAAATGATTCACGATAATTGCGTGTAATATAGAAACCAAAACATTTAGCAACTCCATATGGACTTCTTGGATAGAATGGAGTTTTTTCATTTTGTGGAATTTCCTGAACCTTACCAAACATTTCTGATGTAGATGCTTGATAAAATTTAGTATCTGGTTTAATTCTTTTTATTGCTTCCAAGCATCTAAGTGGACCAATTGCATCGATATCAGCAGTATATTCTGGAATTTTCCATGATGTAGGAACAAAAGACATTGCTCCTAAATTATAAAATTCGTCTGGTTTATATTTTTCCATTATAGTAGAAATGGAGTTACCATCCGAGAGGTCTCCGTAAACTAATTCTATATCTTTTAAAATATGATTAACATTTAAAGTATTTACAGTACTAGACCTACGAACCATACCAACAACATTATATCCTTTTTCTAATAGAAGTTCAGCCAAATAACTTCCATCTTGCCCTGTTGCACCAGTTATAAAAGCAGTTTTGCTCATCTAATTCATTCCTTCCGGCATTACAAAATTAATATAAACAGCTATAATCCAAGATTTAAATTCTTCTGTTGACAATTGCTTTTTTGCATAGTTACATTTCTTGCAACAAGGAACCACATTGCCTATAATATACCCTCTAGAACTATTAATTCTATCAATGCCACTAGAGGGGAAATATCCATTTCCATTTGGTTCATGCCATCTTTCACTTGGTGATTCATTACAATAAAAGCAATTTTTACTGACTAATAAGATAAATTCTTCCTTTGTAAGTTCAAAAGATATGCCCCTATTTTTAGCAGAATTTTGATATGTTCTAAACAGATTGTTTAAATGTGCCATTCCATTTGGTAAAGAGTTATTTTTTCTTGCTGTTTCTGCTCGTAAACATCCACAACTCATAACATGAGCATTTATAAGGTTTGTTCTTGATATAATTTTTTCATTTCCACAATCACAAATACATAACCATCTACTACGGCTATTTATCAAGTCAACAAAGTCCTTAACAAGTAGTCTACCAAATTTTTTTCCTAATAAATCAGTTGTACTGGCTGGTTTCATAGCATTCCCTCAGGCATAAGTTCTGGGTGATTAGTCCCACCATTTTCAAATAATTCTTTGGTGCTTACGTTCATAACTTGTCCACAAATTTCACCAGTTTCTCCATTTTCTGTAGGTCTATTGCAAACAAATCTTAGTTTATTCTTAGACTCTGTTGGATAAAGGGTCCATATCGTTGCTACTAACATATTGCACCTATCACAATAGACATAACTCATTTTACTTTCTGAAAATTTTTTTGCTTTCGCTTTTAAAGAATCTATAAAACTAATGATTGATGTTTCTTGGTCGGACTTTCTAAACTTTCTAGTAATCTTTAAATCATTCTGGAAAGAAGAAATATCAGACCTTAAATCTGACATTACTTTTTGAATCTTATCAATTAACACAATATTATCTAAGGAAACAGTATTTGCTCTTTCTTTAAATAAAAATTGTTCATAGTCCTCTAATGCTATTTGGGCTTGAACTAATGCTCTTAATGTATCCATATCATTTATTTTCAAATCGTTTAGTTCATAGTCTTTTTCAAATTCGACTAGTTTTTTTTCGATTCGTTTTTCAAATTCTACGGATGGAGTAACATTTAAAACCTTTCTAGCAAACACCTTGTCAAAATCCTCATCAGACATATCTCTGTACTGAATAAGATTTCTCATTTTGCGCTTATCTGGAATAGTTATTCGTTTTTCGCCCATAATCTTTTATTTTTTCCTTTATTATTTAGTTTCTCTTGATAAGTATAACACAGTTTGATGTTTTGCAGTAAATATGCATCAATGTTTGATCTTACGTGCAAATCAAAACAGTCTCGATGAAACCATAGGTTCACATATGGAACATCGAGACCTATCATTGAACGTTCCTGAAAAGATTCTATTGTTTTATTGCAATGAAAACAAATCATAAATACTTATCCAACTCTGGAATAACATCAATGTAATCAAATTCAGTTTCGTATTGTATATTCCAAGGTTGTCTACGCATAATGACTTTACATACATTCTTTAACTTTTCAGTATATTTATACTGGTCTTCCACAAAAATATCTATTTCAAGAAGTCTAGCATATTTATCTTTATCAGCAGAAAAGATTAAGTTTCTAGTTTGTGGAAATTTAAACCGTTCCAAATATAATTCTGTAGTAATTTCTAGTTCTTTCCGTCTAGAAGTTATATAGTAAATAGTATGTCCTTTTTCAGATAGAGATTGGAGATACTCTATTAAACCTTTTTCTGGGAACATTTTATCATATAACATTGGCAAGGAAAGTAAGAAACATATTTCATCTGCAGTAAATATTTTATCAAACCGTTCCCATAATTCATTATAACTTGGTATTTCTTTTCCTTGTTCAGTAAGATATGAATAAACCGCTTTATGCCAGTTATATAAAACACCATCTAAATCAAATGCTAGAATCATTCTCATCCTTTCTACAATCTGGACAAAGGTCTTCTGTTGGATTCTTTAAATCCTTTATAAAAACACATAAACATCGTTTACAGCCTATAGCACAATCTGTACAATAATAATCTCCCATGAAATCAAATGCACCCGTCTTTCCACAATTATCACAAGGCATATTTTTATAAAATTTAATACTTCTATCACTCATTTTGTTTCCTTTGAGACATCAAACAATCCCAACAAAAAGTATCTCCAGTATAAAAAACATATGCCATCTTTTTTTCACAATTTTCACAAATTGCATTTACATCAAATCTAATATTTTCTGGAGAGGTTTTACCACAATAATCCATATTATACCAATCTCCATTACCCACCCAATCAAGAATTTCCAATATACGATTCCAGAGTCTAAACATTTTTATCCTTTTTTAAGACGATTAACTATAGCAATTGTTTGTTTTGTTGGTTCTGAAATTCCTAGTTCTAGATAAGCACGTTCTGGGTGTATTCTAGAAATTTTTCCTGTTCTTATAAGATTCCTAAAGCAACCCATTGAACATGCATGACTTAATCCATACTTCCAAAAACCAAAAACCTCTCTACCACAATTTTCACAAATCATCTTAACTCCTCATAAGTTTAGACATAGCATTAATATCATAAGGACTTGGTAATTCGTCTCCAAAATCATTGAAAGTATCATAGATTACTATCCATCGTTTTCCACAATGTTTACAAAGTCTATGTCTACCTACGTCTAGTCTAAGATGGTCGTATACTATTCTAGCACTTCCACATTCTGGACAAAAATTAAATCTAAAATCCTTTCCATTTACGCTATCTTTTTCCACCAAAATACTCCTTATTTAATTCGAATAGATATTTAGAAGAATCCACTAATTTTTCAAATTCCTGTACCGTATTTCCATCTCTGAAAAAATCTATAGTATCATACTTTTCTATATCTGTATTAAATAAAACTATTTTTACCTTATGTTCTCCTAAACAACTGGCAACTTTTTTTGCAGCAAGAAATCCTACTTTATCATTATCAGCAATATAATAAACTTTTTTTATGTTAGAAAAGAAGGAAAACCAATCATTTTGCCATCCATAAGCACCACCAGTATGACTAACTGCTGGATATCCTAATTGATTTAAGAGAATAGCATCTACTGGTCCTTCTGTAATAAATACTGTAGTAAGTAACGGAAGAATACTAGAATTATAAAGTACTGGGCCTGTTCCTTTATACCAAGGAATTATTATCTTCTTGGGTTCTTCTCTCCTACACTGAAAATTAATAAACTCATCTCTAAAATAAATGGGAATTAAGAAAAATCCATCATATTTCCCAAGTCTAAACAAATCCACTGTAGAATCTGTAAGCTGCCTTTTATACCAATAATCTCTATCTTTCTTACCATTTTCCCAAAATATTTTTACTAGTTTTTCATTAGGTGTAGATGTTACTGTTTTAAATGTTTTAGATACAGCAGAAACCCCAGACAAATCCTTTATTAATTCTTCTGCTTGTTTTTTGGGAAGTTTTTTAATGAGGAGGAGATAGTCTATAGGCTTTCCAGATAAACCCTTGGAATTCCAATACCATAATTGCTCCTTTAAGTCAAGGACGAGTGAACTATGTTCATCAGTAGAACGCCACCTATCTCCTCCTCCTCTCACACTATAATCAAGACTGACTACTTTCTCCAGAAGACTTTCCATCTTCTTCCTTTCTATATTCTAACATTTTTTTATATTGTGTTCTAATTCCTGTGTATATGGCTCTTGAAATAAGACAATCTGCAAGAATGTTGGATTCTATTTCTATATCCCAATTATTAACAGTATACCCAAGATTATTAAATAAACTATGAACTATTCTGTCAACAAATTGGCATGTAGGACCATATTTCAAAGTATTTTCCATTGCAAATTCAGAGTTCATATGGAATATTTTTTTCATATATTCCCAATTTTCCATAACAATAGTATGGTCTTTCGACCAATAGGTATACGAAGAAGATAATTCGTGTTCACCTAGCGTTTCTTCTAAAATGTTCTGAAATTCATCTGAACATCTAACAATAAGACCTTGTTCTTCTTCATTGAAAAAATGCCAAAGAGGGTCTTCTTTTAATACCGGATAGACTATATATTTCAATATTCTAAAATATTCTTTTGTATCTGCTCCAGCAATTAAAAATTCAATCATTTATTTCCCTTTCTTTCTCCTAGGAATTGACCTACCATGATCTTTTTTATACTTTTCATTGTTCTTAAAGTACTGAACCTGCTTTTCTCTTTTCTTAGCTCCTGCTTTAGTTGTGACTTTAGAGAGTCTACGTCCTGTAGTTTTAGATACCAGAACATAACCACCCTTCACTTTTTTAATCATCGTCTTCCTTCTCCTCGACCTCTTCTTCCTTATGAAGTCGTCTTTCCTGTTTCCTTTTTGCTTTTTCTGCCTTCTTACGCATAATTTCTTCCAATACAAAAACACTACGACCATCAATTACTATGCCCTTAGTTCGTTTACGATGTAGCCTATCACGTTTATTAGCTTTTTCGATTCTCATTTTTGTACTATACTCTCCGAACCCGTTATAATAAATTCTGCATTTTTATGCAATTCTGCAATGTTTCTTGCATTACAATATGTAAATCCTGACTTCATATTCCACATAAACTTATCTATAAATTTATCTAATGATATAGTTTTTTCTACTTTCTTTTTAGTACCCTCTACAGATTTCTTAACTTCACCATAGAATTGTTCCTGAAATTCTTTTGATGCCATGCCCAGTATTTCACCATTATTATCAGATTCAAAACAACTTGCAAACAAAGAACCTATCATTAGAAGGTCTGCACCACAAGCAAGTGCTTTAATCCCATCACCAGAATTCTTTATTCCACCATCTGCTACTGTATACCAAGGATTAAAATCATTTGTTTGAATTTTATATTCATCATGTAAATGTACATTTACCATTTTATGACTACAATCAATAATTGCAGTAGCTTGTGGAATTCCCACTCCGGCTTCATTTCTTGTTGTACATAGTTGTCCAGAACCAATTCCTGTTCTAATTAAGATTGCACCAGCATTAAACAAACATCTAGCACCCTCATAAGTAGCAACATTACCTGCCATAACTAAGCAAGTATAACCATTATTTACTATATAATCTGCTATTATTGATGTAAAATTCATTACAGAGGCTAGATAACCATTAGCAACATCTATACAAATAATAGACGCTCCTAAATCTAAAGCAGCTTTATAAAATTTATCATTCAAGCCAACTGCTACTCCAAAATTAATTGCGGATTCTGCCAAAGTTTCTAAGTCTATTATTCTTTCTGTTATATCATTATAGAATCTATGAAGAATACCTATTCCACCTAATTTACCCAATCCTTTTATTAATTCTACACCAACAATGCCAGACATAGGGGATGCTATGATTGGTATTTTTAACCGCAATTCATTAATATGTCGTGATAATTCTACTTCATCACGGCTAGTTACTGAAGAAAGTTTTGGTATTAGCAATAAATCCTCTAAATCATACCCTTGCCTAAGATTCACCTTTTAACTCCTTTTCTATTGCTTCTCTGTTTACTACTGTAAATACACCGTCTATTATATCATAATATTTCCTACAAAGAAAGCACCAAAATACTCTTTTTCTATTTAAAATCCATGTTGGTGTAGTACAACTATTACAAATAGGACATTTATGTTTCATTCAAATACTATCCATTTTCCATACAAAAGCCACATAGGATATGGATTACCACGATTATCTATACCAAGTTCTTTTTGATAAGTATCAGGTGGTATATAATTCTGAAGAGCATTACGATTCTCAGATTGTTTTGCAAAAGTAACCTGATTCAAAAACCATGTAGATAAATCTATTATATTTCCATCATATAGTTCAGGAGGATTTTTTGATACAATAACTCCATCTAATCTTCCTGTTAATGCTGTCCATCTACCATCATTATCTTTACCACCATAACGAGCCATGCCCCACCTAACAGCAGTATTAAAATCAACTTCTACTACTTGGTCACGAAATTCTATATGAGCGTACACATCATTACGTCTAGAACAATCTGCCACTATAAATGGACCTTCCCAATCATAGCCCGGACGTTGAATCCATATAGAATGTCCTATTTCTGAACAAAAAGGAAGTGCTACAGAACCAATAAAACCATCCAGCGATAATCCTCTATATTTTGCGGTTGCTTCCATTACTCCGGGAGCATATATTACTGCTGAACCTATGGTTGTTGTTGGCATCCGTAAGAATTGTGTATCAAATGTGGCAAGTCCCGGAACCCAACCCTCATCATACCACCAATAGCCATTATATGTATTATTATCATCATAAAGTTCTGGGACAGGATTTCCTATATCTATTGCTTGTTTTGTTACAGAGGTTTCCAGCATAGGAACTGTTGTAGCCTCAGTAGTAGTTTCCTCTACCGCTACCTCCTTAAAACTCTCTAACTGAGGAACAATTGGCATTTCTGTAGGAGTTTCTACAGAAATTTGTGTGGGAGGGATTGTAGGTACTAAAATTGTAATGGGGGGGATAATTTCCTCCCCCATTTTTTGTAAGTTAGGGCATATTCTTATAAATAAAATTGTTGTAATAATATAAAAAATACATATTATTTGCTTACGCATTTCCTGTTCCTTAAAGCTTCTCGATACTGATAAAGAGGTTTAATTGCCTCATTATAAGTAAAGAACGAAATTGCAGTACCGACAAGCACTTGTAATATATTTCTAGCCCAACCAGTCCAATCCGTAGGCATAGAAAAGCCAGTAAATCCAACAAGAGCAAGCAATGGAACCACTAAAATATTTAAAATAGGAACTATTATAGCATAAAACCAAACTGGAAAATCGTACAACATATCTTTAGCTACAAATTTTCTCCATAACCACTTAATTCCCTGTAAAATTAGGGCTGAAGCCCCACCTGCGGTAATAACGATTTCTAACATTTTTTATTCTCCTTTATATTTACTTTGTTGTGAGTCTAGAGTATTTACCAGTCTCTCTGAAATTTGTTTTGCACTAGGCTCTTTAAAATCATTAACAATTATATAATTATAATAACTATCATCTTCTGGGAGAGCATTTTCAGAAATATGATTTTCACATTCATGTGTAAGATACGATAATGATGTTGCAGAGTGCATTCTTATTTTAACAGGATTATAAAGAATGGATTCCGCAAAAACATCGTGTTCATTGGGAAATCTCCAATCATCTATAATTATAACATCATATGGGAAATCTGACGAATTTTCAAGATGATATAGCAGATAATTTACCCAACAATCAGGATTATATGCTCTACCAACATCTGTACCCAATGTTTGTAATAGTTTTCTCCCTTTTTCGTCTTTATTTCCATCCCAACCCATATATTTATAGGCAATTTCCTTTATTCCTAAAGCCAGACTACAAACTGCAACATTTAAACCTTTGATTTTGAAAAGTTCTTTAAATTGTTTTGCAAAAAAAGATTTGCCTACTCCTGCCTTACCAGATAGTAAAATTACCAAGGTTTTATTATACATCTAGATTTGAACCTCCTGTATGATAATCCTCTAGAATGCCTTCAAGAATTTGATGGTCGATTAAATCATTTTGCACCAAGAAACTTAAAATAAATATATAACTTGGTACAGTAATTACCAAACATTTTCTAGAACCAATAAAGAAATTATTACCATCTTCTTGTTTAATAATAAGTGTATTAGTTTTTGGTAATCTGGTTATTTTCAGTTTTGCCATTCTCCAACCTTTCTTTTAAGGTTAAAAAGTCACTAGCTGGTATTTCAAATAAATCAAATCCATATTGAGAAAGAGATTTTGTAACTTCTGACATTATATCTCTATGTGCAGTAGAATAAGAATGTGAGGATATTATTTTAAACATTAGCTCTCTTTCTTCATTTATACCTTTTTGATTTTTTCTACTTTGTATGAGTGTATAAGAAATTTCCCAATTTCTGTTAACAAAGTTAGCATCAAACTTTGTTTCATACATAATACCATTATATATCATTTCAACTCCTTATCTAGCTACACTAACTAAAAGATTCTTTCTTTTTTCCTTGGTCAATGAAGAAGTTCGAACTCTTATGTATGCACCACAATCACAACGATATAGTTCATATTTACCAGTCATGGTGTAATAAAACTTATCTGTTTTAGTAAGTGAATGACTTCCACAATTAGAACAAACTGGTTCTGTGGATTCAGTATAAAGTCCTAAATTAGGGTGTGAGTGTATCCAAGGTCTAATTTTCATATAAACTTCTTCCAAAGTTTCTACATCACGGCGGTTATACTTTTCCATAAGTTTAAGTGCATTTTCGTCTCCATCTACACATCTTGTCCACAAAGGAAAAGAAACCTCTATTTTTACTTTAAATCCAAATACCTTAGCCAAAGCATTTAAGTTATTATGAGAAAACCCAAACTGCCTTTTAGCTATACTGCAAGTATCTATAGATTGATATGGAGATGTTGGGGGCAAATTATTTACAATAAATCTAGTGTTCATATTTGGAACATCAAACTTATCTCCATTATGAGCAATTACAATATCTGCCTCATTTAAAAGTTTCCAAAGGCTTTTTACAATTCTACTATCGTCTTCATTTTTAGCTTCTCTGCTAGTAAGTCTATCTGACATTATTTCATCAGAAAATAACCATTTTGCAGACCAACATAATGCAAACCACTGTGATAAAACTTGTTCTTCATTTACGTTAGTATTCCAAAGTCTAGTTGCAAAAATATATGCTTTTAGTGGTGAAGTTTCAATATCAAAAACCAATACTTTAGGAAGTCTAACTACCTTTCTAACACTAGTATCTCCAGATATATATCTTATATAGCATTTTGGATGTGTAACGCCATTATGACGATGAACACATCTAAAATTAAATGGAGTAACTTTCTTTTCTTTATTTATCATTATTTTTTTATCCTCGAAAGTTTATGTTTATGTTCCGATTTCATATAAGTAATTAAATTTTCTATTTGCTCATTTGTTAACTCGTACTTATCGCTTAATTCATCTATTGTTCCAAAATCTGTAAATTCTCCTCCTAAGCAAAAAGAAATCTTTTCACACGCACTTTTAAAAATTAAACTTATAGTTTTCTTAGCTAATGGAATTTCTTTATTAATATCAGATAACATTGAACCATTAGAAACAAGATTTAATATTTGTACTTCTATAGGTGTTAATATTCCAAGTTGATAAAGTTCCTTCGCTTTCTTTTCCAAAATTAATAAATTATTATAATCATCTGATTCTAAATCATGTTCTTCTTTTAATCTTAACCAACTAATTATGAGGGTTTCTGTTTTCCATGACATAATTATTTACCCAATTCACTTTCCATATCTTTTGCACAAGTTTTCTTAAATTGACACCCATAACAACTACTGTTAAACAGTCCTACTGGAGGTAAATCATTTCTTTTTATTTTGTTAACAATGCTAGGTACGACATTATGAAATAATTGATAAAGAATGTCCTGATTAAAATTAAGACTTACAATTTTATTATCTAAAAGTGAGACATACAATACAGACGATGGTGTCTTTTTGAACATAGATTTATATGCTAAAAAATAAGAAAGAAACTGTGGGTCTTTATCTATACTTTTAGGGGTTTTAGCTGTGGTTTTCCAATCTATTACCATACCATTATTAGCAATTCTATCTATTTTTCCTACCAAAAAGCTACTATCGTCCAAAACAATCTTAAATTTATGTTCTATTAAATCACCCTTTCCTAACATTTCCTTGACACCACAAGTAAAGAAATTGTCAACGGACATTAAGATTTTACTTTCTACTGAACTTAAAGAAAGTTCTTCTATTTTCGTCTTACAATATGCTAATGCAGCAACTTTATTTGTCCAAAATTTTTCTAATGCTTCATGAACTACAGTTCCTGCTTGCATATCTATATTTGTCTCTGCCAATTCTGGAAAGTTAGTCCTATAAAAGATTCTTTTAGGACATTGTATATAATCTTTTATTGATGTAGCAGAAAGATAAATACTCATAAAGAAACACGCCTCTCATTTGCTGAAAGTGTCTGCCAAGTTCCTAACATTTCTTTATAAATATCCAAAGTTCCTCTTAGTTTTTCTAAGGTAGAAATGGTCAATGCAAGTTCATTTCTAAGTGGAATCATTTCTCCTTCTGTTCCAAGGAATTTATATGTATTTTCAATATAAGACATTGATGCTGGTTTACCACCAACAAAATATTTTTCATCGGTAGATACTTTTAGTACTGTTTCGGCTTCCTTTTGTTTTATTTCGTTCTCCAAGAATAATTTCTTAGATGAAACTTCTGCGGCCTTATTTACTAGTTCAAATAACACTTCAAAATCAGGTAATTTACTGAGAAATTTACTTGCTGTAGTTTCCATTCAAACTCCTTTTCCACAAAATGAGATTACGTATATGTATTACAAGATATGCTATTACACCTATCATTAAACCATATTGATGAATTACAAATATAACATAATAAGTCCACAAAAACTGATTTGCAATTCCTACAATAGGCCCCCATGTTGATTTATTTCCCATCATCCACAACATTAAAACAGATGTTGCACTTAATAACCAACTAAACCAATCCATTTATCTCCTTATTTATAATACGGTTCTACTTTAGAATATAATTCAATATATTTTCTGCAAACTTCTGATTGTCTATTGGTATAAAGTTTTCTGCCTGTTTTTAGATAATGTAATGGACTAAAATCTAAATCTTTATCCCAACCATTAAATCCAAAAGCAATATTTACATAATCATCTACAGTTTTTGTGTCTGTCATTAAAAAAGAAGCAATGGTTTCGTTTGATAGTCCAGACGCACAAAGTAACAAAACTGCTCTAGTACACATTACTGCAAATACTTCAGTTGGTACTCCAAGTTTTTCTTTGAAAAGAACCGATAAATATTTCCAACTATTGTGATTTTTCTTCTTCATTGTTTTTAAGTAGTGTCCTTTGCAAGTCTGTATACACATTTATCAATGAGGCAAAAGTATCTATATCTAAAACTATAAATTCTTGCACTCCAGAACGTGATCCTGAAAATCTTCCTACAAGAAATGGTATCGAATAGTTATTTCCTGCTTCTTCTGCAATCTTATCTAACCATTCTTTTTTAAGGGTGAGTTGGGTTTTTCCACCATAACCTATTTTAGCCTCTCCCTTAAATTTCTTTGGATATAATTCTACTGTGCCTGTCAAATCTCCCGTAAGAAGAGTTTCTTGTACAATAGTACCAATTGCACCACTTCCCGGAATACGTTTCCAAGTACTATTATGAATAGCCTCTTGTAGGAGTTTTCCAGCGTCACGTTCCCACTTATTGCCTTTTTGTTTTGGTGATTTAATGCTCATTCCTTATCCCAAAGTTCATGATGTTGGTCACGAATCCAACAAATCATGGCGTTTCCAGCAATCTTTAACCAAGGAAGAGGTCTGCCTGTTTCCTTATATTGGTCAAAATAATCATTAAATTTGGCAATAACCCTTGCTTCCTGACCCATTGGTACTCTCTTAAGCCAAGTATTACCCCATCTTACTTCATCATCTTCCAATTGTTTCTGTAAAGCATCCGTAAATTCCTTCATAAAATCCCAAACATGTACCATTTTATTTCTCCTTTTCTAAAATTTCAACCAATTTTTCCAAAGCATTTGCTATACGTTCTAACTCTGCAACCTGCTTATCACAACAAGTATCTTTACAAGGTAGTAATGTAGGTATGCGGGTAGGACTTGGAACTGGAGTCTCTTCTCTAGTAGGAACTTCAGTCTCTGTCTTAGTTTCAGTTGGCTCTTCAGTAGGAACATCTGTCTCTGTGGGTGTCCAAACAGGGCAACCATCTTCAGGAGCTGGAATTATATCCATCTCATGGTCTCCATGACCATTAAGACCATTTACATCCACGTGGATTTTTACATACGGATTGTGCTCACTAGATGTTGCATGACAAATCCATATCTTATGGGGATTACCCCCACCATTTGCTAGTACAGTAGACGTAGTAAATATTACAAGTAAGGTAATCACTAACAATCCGTACAAAAGTTTTTTCATATATATCTCCATTAATCATCACGAATTTGATTTGTTTCTGCATTAAATTTAAGAATGGTAGTACCCGTAGGTCCATTTCTTTGTTTAAGAATGATGAATTCTAATTTCCCTTTATCTTTGGTATCTTTATTGTAATATTCATCCCTGTAAAGACCAACTACAAAATCCGCATCTTCTTCCAAGTTACCACACTGTCTAATATCAGACATTACTGGTCGTTTATTATCCCTATGTTCTACTTCACGATTTAACTGTGAAAGAACTACCATTGTCATATCTAATGTATTAGCCATTAACTTTAATCTTCTAGAAACTCTACCTAATTCCTGCGTTTGATTATTATCCCTTTCTACCATCAACTGAACATAATCAATATACACTACTTTTATATCATGTAAAGACTTATACTTTCTAATTACTGCTTCCATCTGGTCAATATTAGATGAAAAACTTAAATCTATATGAATCGGTTGTTCTTTTAATTCTTTTGTTGCATTATAAAGTAAATCTAATTCTGGTTGTTTCAATAATCCCATTCTGATATTAAATATGGGTAATCCAGTCTTAATTGCCAACATTCGTTCAATCAAAGGTTGCCTTGACATTTCTTTAGAAAATAAAAGAGTTGGTACATTATTTTTTGCGTTATCAAGAATGGTATTAATTGCACTTGCTGTTTTTCCACTTGAAGGACGACCAGCCACATACCATAAATCTCCGGGGCAAAGTCCACCAGTAATTGTATCTACTTTTTTAGAACCAAATGAAACTCCTCTAATCCCCGGTTTTTCAATTCTTGTAACAATTTCTTTATAAGCATCGTTTAGTAAACTACCAATCTGATAAGTACCTTCCCCACCAACGGAACTTTCTAGATTTTCTAATGAATTTTGAACCGCTAGTATATTAGAATCAACATTATCTACAGTTAAACTATCGGTGGTAATTCCACTAGATAAACTAACAAAAGAACGAATTTTATAATTATTCTTTACAATTCTTAAATGTTCAGAAAAATTTTCTTTATTATAAACTTGAGAAGAAAGGTATTCAATATATTCTTTGCCACCACAAGACATCAGTTTATCATTTGATTCCAAAGAACTATACAATAAACTAAAGTCCGGTAGTAAATTTTTATTACTTAATTCTAACATATTAATAAGAATACTATTATGTATTGTAGAATTAAACATGAACGGTTTTAATCCATCAATATTAAAAATAAATTCTGGGTTTTTACCTATGATAGATAGAATTGCGATTTCAGAATCACTAGCAAACAATTCTTTTGTCATTCATCTAATTCCTTTACTTTTAATTTCTTTCGACCTTCTTGGGCAGAAATCTGTCCAATAAGCTTTTCAATTTTGCTATCTAGGTTAGTATAAGCACCATTGTATACTTCCGGATTTTTTTGTTCTATACGTTTCTTACAAAAGTATGATAAAAGTGGAAATGGATTATCTAGTTTAACTTCTGGCATACTATTTACATCAAGTATCGCAAAGTAAGGAATAGTTCTACCATATAACTTTATCAGACGATTAAACATAATAATCTCTGATTTAGTTACCGTAGTCTCCATACTTTGACAAAAAAACTTAGCCAAAAGTAAACCCGGATTAGTATCTTGTGGTAACTTTTCAAAATAATATTCAGCAAGATTTTCCATTTTACTCTTTTAACATTTTATTATCGATAAGAACATTAGCCATTCCTGTTGCTATTTGGTCTACCTGTGTTTCCTTAATACCTACTTGTAAACCAGTATTAATAGCGTGAATAATTTCATGCAAAAGTATCTGTAACTCATCAAACTTTTGGAAATCACTAAAAATTCTAATTTCTCCATTTACATAACTAATTTGACCAAACAAAACATCTTTAGTACCTGTAGTATTTACATCTTCCAATTTAGGAATATATTTAATTTTATATTCCTTGCCCATGACCTTAACTTTATTTAGTCTCAATTTATTACTCCTTTTGATAATATAATAACTATTCCTACACCATATACCATAGTTATAACATCATGCATAACTTTTGAAGTTCTATCACTTTTTACTTCATATCCAATAAATATATCTCCTACCTCCCTTATAAACGCCCCAATAATTATATAAATAAGCAATACAACAACGAAGACTAATGGTGACATTTATTTTCCTTTCTTGGATTGTTTTATTGGACAATCAATATGTTCAGGATTTCTACCAGATTCTTCCTTGATTGGTTGATTGACTAACTTAGAAATAATATCTAAATTAGAACCTGTAATTTTCACCCAACTTTTATTTCCTGATTCTTTCTTTTCTGTTACTGTAGACATATTATTTCTCCTAAGCAGAAGGATAGGATTCGAACCATCATTTTTGTAGTTACAGGCTACACCGCTTGCCATTTAGCAGACTTCTGCGTAGTTGCGGGAGGTAGATTCGAACTACCGGACTAGGTTTATGAGACCTATGAGTTGACCACTACTCTATCCCGCAGTAGCACAGGTAAGGAATTGCACCTCTTTTTATCCTTTGTACCCAAACTCTGGAACTAAATGGGTTACATACGTCTATTACGCTCTGTGCTATTTTGCTATCTCGCCGGAACAGTGGAACGTTTCTGCTAGCATCGGTTCGTTTGCCTTTGCCGTCTAGCGACCATCCTAGATACGAGATACACTTACTTGCTAGTTGTACCCATCAATTCATTTACAATTTCTTCAGCAGACTTTATTGCTTCGTCTGTTGCTTCTTTAGGTTCAGAAGCCTTACGAGCAGCAAAAATATCCTTAATAGAAACTCCACGCTGAACCTCTTGCATTTCTTCCGGAGTGATAGAAATTACAGTCTTAGCAAGGTCAAACAGGGCATCTTCTGCGATTTCCAAAGGTTCTTTCTTATCAACCATAGGAATTACAGTAATGTTTGTTTCTCTTCCACTACCAGTAACGAACAAAGTAAAATCATAACTAGTAAGAGGAATAGGATTCCCTGCCTCATCAAGAACACTGTTTTCTATACCATTAAAGTTTTCAAACAATGTTTTGCCCCTTGAAAGAACCTTGACTTTATTCAAGGGCTTGATTTCTTCTCCAACAATTACTTGACCGCATCCGGGGCAAGCTGGAGGAAAATTAGTACCGACCTTCTTAACTTCTTTCTTACAAGCCGAACAAACTTTTACCGGAGTCTTATCAAAGACATTCACAGAATGTCGTTCAGAACGAGAACTCCAACCTTTAATCTCCCTAAAAGAATCAGGATTTTCGGAGATGAGTTTTCTATTGCTTGCACAAATAGGACACTCATCTCCCAAGCACATAATATATGCTCCGTTAATATAATGGACAAAGTAATCATAGGTCTGTGGTTGAAGAATTCTTATGATAGTATTCCCGGCGGGAAGGTCAATGTATTCAACTTTCTTAAAGTTAGATTCTTTGCTTGATTGGCTAATTTTAGCGAATGGCATTTTATATCTCCTCATGCATAGTTTTAAATAAAGTGGCGATTTTTTGAATAGTATTTACTTGCTCTTCTTCTAGGTATCCTTCCTCCTTTTCCGATAAACTGTCATGTAAACCAGAATATCGTCTATATGCGGCTTCTACACTTAACATTTGTAAATATCTAATTTCATTTACCAGTTCTTCATTAGTTACAACTTCTTCAGGTAGATTAATAATTTCATCTACAAACTTAATGTTAGCGTATTGTGCCAGTGGATAAAGTCTTTCTAACTTAAGGGTTCTTTCCATTTTTCTCCTTTTTATGCTAAAATCCGATTATGCCCCAATTATAATCGATTTGTTCCAATTTGTCAAGTACCAATTTCCTCATCAAGGGGTAATTCTTCGTCAATTGCAACCTCTTCTTTGGGTGGAATGGTCTTGTTAATGATAGAAAAGGTCAATGCCCTAATCCTATCCAGCATATCTGGATGTTCACTTAGATGTGCCATAGTCTTAACCACACCCTGTCCTATGTTATCCCCTTCAAAGACGTAGTAAGACCCCTTTCTGCTTAACGCACCAAGCATTTCGGAGAATAGTACAAAATCTCTTAGACTATCAATGCCTTTACCAAAGATAATTGGAATAGTAAACCCTCTAAATGGGGCGGCAAGTTTATTTTTCTTTACCACAAATTTAATATTTAAACCTATGGTTTCATCACCTTGTTTAATTTCTTGCCCCTTATTCATAGCAACAATTATTGAGGATAGGTGTTTAATAGCATGTCCACCCGGAGTGGAATACATACTTACATAAGCACCGATTGTATCCCTAACTTGATTAATAAAGATAAATGCTATCTTCTTCATTCTTACAGAATAATGATTTCTGATTAAGAATTTAGTCAGCAATCTAGGAACAATTGCTACATTAGCATCTGCAAAGTCATCTTCCTTAACTTTCTTTGGTGCTAATGCTCCTACAGAATCAAAGATGATTAGTTCAAATTCACCGGAATCTATACCTTTTTCTGCAATTACAAAGGCATCTTCTGCTGTTTCTGGATGAACTATATACAATTTATCATCCGGTAATTTTTCCCCTAAAAGTCCTTCTACTGCTTCATAATCCGTAAGATTTTCTACATCTACAAATAAAACTTTCAATCCTTGTTTAATTGCAGACCTAGCAATACTTAATGCTAAAGTTGTTTTACCAGCAGAATCTGGTCCGTAAATTTCTGTAAATCTTCCACGTGGAATTCCACCAACTCCCATAGAAACATCTAAAGATAAACTACCTGTGGGAATTACTTCCAACTTTTCTGTCTTGGAAGAATGTACACCTTCTCCAAACTCATCAATTAATTCTTCTATAAATTTATCTGTCATTTAATGTCCTTTACTAAATTATAGGATTTTTCATCAATTACTTTTAATATTTTTACTACATCACCGCAAAGTGCTGTTGTATCACACCAACCACAACCCAAAACCATAGAACCGTATTCTACTTCTTTGTGTGTTACATATCTATCCTCTTCTTCTTCATGACAATGTTTAGCAACCCGTACTCTAATCATAACAAGTAAACCCGTAATTTTTACCAATAATTTAATTTGTTCTGCTGTGCATATCCAAACTTTATTTTTTGAATCCCACTTTGCTCCAACCATATTAAATTTATCCCGTGATGGATAAGTTTTACCCATTACATGAAATGTTCCATCTTCTTGTGGATAGGCTATAGGATGATAACACATTGCATACGGATGTGGAATAGTCATTAATGACTCCAAACTTTAGAAATAGGTCCATCTACTACTGCGGGAATTTCTCCTAAAAATGGTTGTAAAGCATCTACCATACATTTTGTTTGAAATTCTTTTGCTTCATTCACAATATCATCATCTACTTCTGTTACAATTTCATCATGAACTTGCATTGTTAATCTTAATTTATCTCCAAATGGATTATTATAATAAATATTACACATTGCTATTTTAGTAGCATCCCCTCCCCCACCTTGAAAGATATGATTAAACCCTTCACGTTTTATTCTATTTTCATATGATTGGGCTTCTTTCCAATCTGTAAACAAAATTTTAGTATCAAAATATCTTCTTCTTCCTAGAGGAGTGCAAGAATACTTATTTTTCCAAATAGAGTTACACACTATGGTTTTAAATAAAGTAAGTTTAGGAAATGCTTCTTCTACTTGTCTTAAAAAATCTTCTGCTTGATTAATATCTATTTGTAGTTTGTAGGCAAGTCCATACTTTGTAGACCCATATAAGATTGAAAAGTTAATGGTTTTACCTTTGTTACGTTGATCTTTATCTACTTGTTCTAATGGAATATCATAAATAGCAGACGCAGTTGCTGTATGCATATCAAGACCTTGTTTATATGCGTCTATAATCTTATCTTCCTTAGAAACTGCACCTGCTAGTCTGTATTCTTGTTGCGAGTAATCTAAACATAAAAATGATTTTTCCTCACCAGAAATAAAACAACTCCTATATTCTTCTTCTTTTGGAATGTTTTGTAAGTTAGGAGAATCAGATGAAAACCTTCCAGATTGCGTTCCTACCTGATTAAATTCAGAATGAATTCTTCCCGTTGTAGGATTTATGTGTTCCAAAAACTTCTCACCATAAGTAGAAAGTTTCTTAGAATGTTCTCTATGAATTAATAATAAATTTGCAAGTGGAGAAGATAATTGAATCTTTTTTAGTTCATTTTCTTCTGTAGATTTTAATGGAATTCCTAGAATATGAAATATTTCTTTTATTTGCGAGTGTGAATTAATATTAATATTATCTTTATACCAACTTTTTACTGCCACTGGATTAGTAATTTGCATTAAAGCATTTGTTAATTTCTTAGTTTTCACGGGAATAAGTAATGCTTCCGCAGCATTAAAAGCATTTTCATATTTAGAAAAATCTAAGGTATTAAGTATATATTCTAATATTCCTTCTCTTGCTCTAGCAATTTCTTTTTCAGCAGTATCCTGTAATTTAATCCAAGCATTTCTATTAAGAAGAACACCATTAAGTTCCATAGAAGTTACTGGTGCTATTAATTTCATCTCCAAATCATAAACTTTTACTTGGTTAGAAGAATATATTAATTTCATATGTTCTTCATAAATTTCTCCAAGATATTGAACATCTAACGCAGAATAGGTTAACAATTCATTAGAAAAAGATTCTTCAGAATAATTATAAAATTCTTCCCTAATTTCTTTATCTAAAACACAATTACAATATTTTTCTACTAATTCCTTTAAAGAATAAAATTGTCTTCCGATTCCTTGATTTATTAGAACCTCTGTAACCATAGAATCATAAACATTTGTTAACATAACTCCAGTGTTAACAAATATAACTTTCATATCAAATTTAGCATTATGCAATAGAACTAATTTATCAGAAGATTTTATTAATTCTATAATATAATTTATATGTTTTCCTAACTTTCTAACATCAAAGATAAATATTTTATTATTAGTTTTAACTTGTAGAAGTAACCAAGTAGAGGAGAAAGTATCTAATCCATTAGTTTCAGTATCTAAGGTAAGAACGCTGGAAAGAATTAATTCGTGTTGAAATTCTGGAACCTGAGTTAAATTTTCTATTAGAGTAAACAAAAAAATATCCTTTTTTTTTTAAAGTAGTCAATGGAATTTAAATTGACAGAATTATGGCATTGCGGGGCGTAGCCCCGAAGAGCATCAACAATGTTCTTTAGGTTTATCAGTTAAAACAAAAGTTAGGTTTTGTCCTGTTTTTATAAATTGTGGATAAACATGATTCATAACTGTTTCATATCCAAAAGCCATTATTTCTATATCGACTAGGAAACAAGTATCCAAGTATCTTTCTAAAGTTTTCAGTGCTTCTTCTTTACTAATTTCCATTCTTTATCCTTTATTTATGGACTTTAAAAACATAATTTGTGTTTGTGGTCGTGGGTAAATGCTAATTTTACCCAATTATAATCGAAAAGTCAAGTTTTGTCAAGGGTAAAAGCATACCAATTTTAATACCAATTTTAATCCCACTCATACCCATATCCGTTTCCATACTCATCATATAACCAGTCAGTATGTTCTTCTTCTGCTTTGTCGAATATTATTTTTTCATCTTCTTTGGAAAAGAATAATTTATTTGTATTTTCTATAGCCCAAACTAAATAGGAGGCATCTGCATCATAAATATCTCCTATCAATTCTCCTTTATATTTTCCAAAGGTCATAACATCATCAAAGGTTACAATAACTTTACTTGAGGTGGTTTTAGAAAACATCTTATCCTTTCTTATTTAGACCGAAGGCTGGTTTTACTTAGACCCATTCAAACCTATCACTTTTTTTGGAGGACTGTAACCTTTAGGTCACACTTCGGTTTATCTTTTTACATTAAATCCCTTTCTGTTTATGAGCATTATCACAACAGTGCAACTGGACAGTAGAGATGATATGCCAACGATTATTATGGCTATCAGGTAGCGTTCCAATATCTGAAAACAACTGCGCATCCAGCCAAAATTTGCGTTCATCCAGTTTATATAATCAAGTTCATTCATTTCAGTCTCCTATCTAATATGCCTGACTGGACTCGAACCAGTATGTTACCATTAGCCTTTCTACTGTATATAAGACAGGGGGCATACAGGCACTCATTGCGCTCACCATTGCGCCACCCGCCAGAACGAATTTCCTATTCTACCTTAATTATACCACACTTTGCCATTCTTATCTACCACCAGTTTCTTAACTTGTGGTATAATTATCATACATTATAATCGATAAAGTCATTTTTGTCAAGGGTAAGCTGATATCATTTTAATGCCTTGCGACCCTTGACAAAATTCATATTATCGATTATAATAGGGTATATTTGGAAAATTCCAAATAAATATTGAAGTCCGTTACACCAAAAGGAGTACAGGTGCTTAAACTGAAGCCTGAGATACTAGCACATCCAAACATTCCTAAACCGATGCATGGTCTTTCTCCTAGAACCATTGAAGGAGAAGATTGGTGGAATAAAGTTAGACAAGATGTTTATGATAAGTATGACCATCATTGTATTGCATGTGGGGTTTTTAAACTAGATGCTAAAGGACATAAATGGTTAGAAGCACATGAATATTGGAGTATTAACTACAGAAAAGGAATTTGTAAGATTAAGTCTATAGAGCCACTATGCCACTATTGTCATAACTTTATTCATTCTGGTAGATTAAGAATGATTATGGGAAAAGAAAAATCTGTCAGAGAGGTTAAGGCTATTTTGGAACATGGATTTAAAATTCTTTCAGAAAACAATCTAGATTGTTTCCCATCAGCTTTACATCTTTCTAATATGGTAGGTGCAAATACCTATGGTGTAAAGGCATATTCTTTACCGAATGTAGAAATTCCTTGGGAAAAATGGTATTTACTTTGGAATAGAAAAAAGTATTACAGCAAATTTGCTTCCTACGAAGCATGGAGGAGATTTTACGGTGGCGAATAAAGATAGAATAACCGGAAAATATATTTGTTCTTATTGTTTAAAACAATATGACCAATGGCAAGAAGCAGATAATTGCAGGGATGCACATGATTTGTTATATGTGCAAATATCCAAACAAGACCTAAATAGGTTAATTATGTTCTTAACATTAAAAGATGATTCGCTTCTTACAAAGACTTTAGTATCAAGTTTATATAAGTATAAGTATCTTACTTTTGATTAGTAATACACCACAAGGATTGGAGGAGAATGATTGCTTATAGGATTGTGGAAATAAAGAATGGAAAAGTAATGTCTCTTTTTCATGGAACAAATAAAAGTAGGGAAATAAAACTTGACAAGTGGAATAAGTGTGATAAGAAGCTTGTTCAGGATGGTAGTGGACAAAAAAGAAAGTATATCTCTGGATGGCATTGTCTATCTTCTAAAGAAGAATGTGAAAACTTCTTTATGAAAATGTTTAAGATAAAAGAAAATAGACATATTGTAAAATGTGAAATTCGTGGAAATATTCGTCCAAAACACCCAGATGGAAAAGGAAAACCCTGTATTCTAGCAGATGAAATCCTAATAAAAAAAGAGGATATAGAAAATGTATAAAACCTATTATTGTAAAGATATAGATACAACAAGTGGTATAACACTTACTTCTTATCAAATAGGAAATGAATTATATGTTAGAAATATAATCAGTATTTGTCAGAATGACAATACTGATGATGATGTTACTCCCGGTAATTTATATCTGTATATAGAAACTGCAAAAAATTTAATTTCTTGTTTACAAGAAGCAATAGATTCTCTTCCAAAGGAAAAATAATATGTTTGATGAATATGGAAATTATATTAAAAAATTTGTAGATTATGTTTTGGAAGTTATTAGTGTTATTGTTACTGTTGGTATTCCAGTGACTATTTTAGTTTGGTTATTTTTTAAATATATTTATAGATGAGAATACTTTTAATAGATACAGACAGTAAAATACCTAATATAGCATTAATGAAACTGTCTACCTATCATAAGAATTTAGGTAATACTGTTGATTTTATTAGGTTAAATGATAAACCTTTTGAATATAAAGATACCCATGATATAGCATACGGGTCTATAATTTTTAGTAAAAATAAAAATAATGTAAAAGGCAATGTTTTTCTAGGTGGCACAGGAGTTTCTTTAACTGATACACTTACAGACGAAGTAGAACACCTTATGCCAGATTATTCTTTGTATCCAGAGAATATTCATTCTATAGGTTTTTTAACTAGAGGATGTATAAGAGATTGTTCTTTTTGTGTAGTACCTGAAAAAGAAGGACTTATAAGATTTAATGCACATGTAACAGAATTTTATAATCCAAACTTAAAAAGAATAAGAATTTTAGATAATAATCTTCTAGCATATAGTGGTTGGAAAGATTGTTTATTAGAATTAGAACTTTTAAAAGTACCTATAAAGTTTGAGAATTTTGATTTTAGACTTTTAACTGAAGAAAAAGCGGAAGCAATTTCTAAAGTAAATGTATATGGAGATTTTATTTTTGCTTTGGATAATCCAAGAGATATGCCAATATTTAAAAAAATATCTCCTATCCTTACAAAATATTTTCCTCCTTGGAGACCAAAGTTTTATATCTTGGTTGGTTATAATACTACACTTGAAGAAGATATTAAAAGAGTAAAACTTTGTTGGGATAGAAAATTTTTACCTTATATAACTAGGCATGAGAACTATCTACAAAGCGAATATAAAAACTTTTATATAGATTTGTGTGCTTGGTGTAATCAACCTTGGTTTGTAAAAACAGGTGATTTCAGACATTTTATGGGTGTAAGATACAAAGAAGGGCATCCAAGAATTAAAGAAGAATCTGATTTATTTGAATATTTATGGAATAAAGGAGAATAATTATGTTTGACCCAGAAGAAAAAGAAAAGGAAGAACACGTTCCGGAAGAAAGTGATGGTGCATAATGGATAAAATAGAAGAATTAAAAAATAAATTTTTCAAACAATTAATGGAAGATAATAATACTAAGTTACAGGACTATATGAATTATTTCTCATATCTTATGTCTGTGGCTTTTAATAATGGATTTGATAAGGGATATGAAAAAGGATATCAAACTTCACTTGTTGATTATGATGATGGATTAAATGCCAAAGATATTCCACAATCGGATAACGTAGAATGAAAGTATTAGTTGCCTGTGAATTTTCTGGTGTAGTAAGAGAAGCATTTGCTAAATTAGGACACGATGCTTGGTCTTGTGACCTGTTACCTACAGAAATTCCCGGAAAACATTTTGAATGTGATATTTTTGAAGTAATAAATATGGGTTGGGATTTAATGATTGCACACCCACCTTGTACTTATTTAGCAGTTAGTGGAAATAGATATTATGCAAAATCTGATTTAAGAAAAGAAGCGATTAAGTTTGTAGAAAAACTTTGGGATGTGCCCGTTGAAAGAATTTGTATAGAAAACCCAATAGGTGTTTTATCTACACAAAGTACATTGGGTAAACCAACCCAAATTATTCAACCTTGGCAATTTGGTCACGGTGAAACTAAAGCAACCTGTTTCTGGTTAAAGAATTTACCAAAATTAATTCCAACTGAAGTTGTAAATGGCAGGGAACCACGAATACATTATATGTCACCATCACCTAATCGTTGGAAAGAAAGAAGTAGAACATATATAGGAATTGCAAATGCTATGGCAGAACAATGGAGTAATTTATGAATTTAAAAGAATATTCTAAAAATGTTGAAAATACTAGAGCGGAATTAGAAAGTAAAGGCGTGAATAATTTACATATGCTTCTTGGAATTGTTTCAGAAGCAGGTGAATTAGTGGATGTTTTTAAAAAGAACATTGCTTACGGAAAAGAAATAGATTGGGTTAACGTTAAAGAAGAAATTGGTGATTTAATGTGGTACATAGTAGGATTTTGTAATATTAATGGTTGGGATTTAAACCAAATATTAGAAACCAATTCTGCTAAATTAAAAGAAAGATACCCAGATAAATTTTCTGAGGACAAAGCATTAAACAGAAATTTAGATGCGGAAAGGAAAATTTTGGAGAATAATAAATGAATATAATATATGATGATTTTCTTAATAATAATTGTACTTATACAATAGTAACTACTTGTAATTCTTTTAATAAGTATGGTGAATTAGTTATGGGTAAGGGAGCTGCATTAGCATTTAAAAAGAAATACCCAGAAAGTAATGTTTTTAGTTCTTTAGTAAAACAAAAAATGGACTCTTCAGGGTATTATGGTTTTATTAGACATGGAAATTTGGGCATTTTTCAGGTAAAATATGATTTTAAAAATCCTGCTTATTTAGAGTTAATAGAACAATCTGCTCTTGAATTAACTAAATTTGCTAAATCTCATAAAAATTGGACATTTGCAATGAATTTTCCGGGGATTGGTGCAGGAGAATTAGGTCCAGATGATGTCATGTCCATAGTTTCTAAACTACCAGATAATGTTTTTCTGTACATAAGAGAATAAGAATGTATTTTAAAGATGTAAGACCAATATCAGAACCAGCAATGAATATTCTTAGGAAAAGATATTTTTTACCCACAGAATCTTCATGGAAGGATATAGTAAATAGAGTTATTACTACTGTCCTAGGTGATTGTAAGGATGAGGAACAAAAAGAACTAACTACAGAAATGATTATCAATAGATATTTTGTTCCTAATTCTCCTTGTTTAGTAAATAGTGGAAAAGAAAATGGAGGTCTTGCCGCTTGTTTTGTTATAGATTTTCCTGATACTATTGAAGGAATTTATAGAACTAAATTTGATTTTGCTAGAATTGCAAGAAAAGGTGGGGGTTGTGGAACAACTCTAAGTAAATTAAGACCGGAAGGTGCAATAGTAAGTGGTTCTGCACATGGATATGCAGGTGGTCCAATTAAATTTGCCGATACTGTTTCTCATGATATGGATGCTTTAACTCAATCAGGATTTAGAGAAATGGCTGTCTTATTTTCTATGAGTGTATATCATCCAGATATTTTAAAATTTATTAATGCTAAATCAATAGAAGGAAAAATTTCAAACGCAAATATATCTGTAGTAGTTGACAATAATTTTATGCAATTAGTAGAAAATGATTCTGAATATCACACATTTTTTATGTATGAAGATGGACCCAAACAAGGTCCAACATATAAAGCAAGAGATATTTTCAATTTAATAGTGGATGGTGCTTGGAAAAATGGTGAGCCAGGAATTTTATTTTATGATAGAATGAATAATTCTCCATATAAATATTCTAAACAAGAAATTATGACTTGTAATCCTTGTTTATCTGGAAATACTTTTATTCAAACAGTAGAAGGAAAAATAAAAATAAAGGATTTGGTAGGAAAAGAAATTGATGTATATTGTATGTCCGATGATGGAACATTAGAAATTAGCAAGGCAATTAATATTAGAAAAACAAAAATAGATGCACAAATAATTAGGGTTCAAACAAGTAGAGGTCATATTATTTGTACTCCAGACCATTTAATTTACACAAAAAATAGGGGTTATGTTCAAGCAAAAGATTTAACTTTAAAAGATAGATTAGTAGGACTATGCAGAAAAATGCATGGAGAACATTATTGTTCTGTTTCTCTTACTGGAAATAATAAATATGAAAAAGAACATAGATTTATAATGAGACATTATTCAGATATATCAGATAAAATAGTACATCATATAGATGGAAATTTTCTAAATAATATAAAATCTAATCTAGAACCATTGGACAGACTATATCATAATAGTGTTTCTAATCTCAACCACTTAGATTGGAATGAACATGATTCTTTAGGAAGATTTATAAAAAAAGATATTCATAAGAAAAAACAACAATTACAACTAGAGGGTAACTTTCCAAAAGGGTCTAACTTGTCTATTTTAGGAATAGAACATTTGCCATATAAAGAAGATGTATATGATATGGAAGTAGAAAAATATCATAATTTTATTGCAAATGATTTGATCGTTCATAACTGCGGAGAACAAGGACTTCCTTTTAATGGTGTTTGTAACTTAGGTTCTTTAGATATTTCTAAATTTCTTATAGAAGATAAAATTTTAGATTTAAAAAAATTAGAGGTTGCTGTTAGATTAGGAATTAGATTTTTAGATGCAGTTATTGACAAAACATCATATCCTACAGAAGAAATTGAAAGATGGTCAAAAAATAATAGACCTGTAGGATTAGGTATAATGGGAATAGCAGATTATTTTCTAATGAAAGAACTTGCTTATGGTTCTGATCAATCATTGGGAGATTTAGCATTTGTTCTGGATTTTATTTATAAAATTGCAGAAGATGAATCTATAAAACTTGGAGAAGAATATGGAATTCCAAAAGCCTGTAAGAAATTACCAAGTCCCAGAAGGAACATTACTCTACTCACTGTTGCACCTACAGGAACAGTTTCGCTTATTGCTGGTTGCAGTTCTGGAATCGAGCCAATTTTTTCAGAAATTGTTATTAGGAATGACAAAACTGGTACATACACTTTCGAAAATAATTTAGCAGAAATGCCATATTTTAGATGTGCAGTTTCTGCTAATGGTGCTACAGAAGTAACTTGGGAAGAACATGTTAAAATACAAGCAACCGCACAAACATATGTAGATTCTGGTGTTTCTAAAACAATTAATTTCCCTAATCATACACATAGGGAAACTATTTATGATGCTTTTATTTTGGCATGGAAATTAGGTTGTAAAGGTTTAACTGTTTATAGAAACATGAGCCGAAAAGTTGAAGTTCTTACTCCGAAGAATATTAAAAAGAATTTGTGTCCTGTTTGTGGTAAAGAACTAATTGAAATAGATAGTATTAAAAAATGTCCAGAAGTTTCTTGTGGATTTATATTAACCGAAATTTCTCAATAAATTATATAGTCCCGTTACATAAAAATGAAAGGTAGGTAGTCATGCTCGCTGGTGGTACTAGAGTGTTATCTGTATATGAAGGTGCAATTTCTATTGCTGATATTATTAAAAGAGATAGAAAAGAAGTACTATTATATTCTTTTGATGATGAAACAAAACTTCCTGCACTTGCTAGAATAGAAGAAATTATCGAAACAAGTGAAGATTGTGTTTTTGATATTGAATTTGATTCTGGATTAAAAGTTCTTTGTTCTGCTACTCAAGAATTTCTTACATTTAGAGCATATCCACAACAGGCAAATACTTTACAAACAGTACAATCAATCAGAGCATTTTCTATGTCATTACATAAAGATGGACATTATAGAGTTCATGGATTTGTTAATAATAAACCAAAACATCAGTATGTTGCTAGAATGGTTTGGGAATATTTTAATGGTAAAATACCAAAAGGTATTATTTTGCACCACAAGGATTACAATAAGTTGAACAACCATATAGGTAATTTTGAATTGGTTTCAAACAGTTTGCACAGTTCTATTCATGCAGATGATAGAAGAAATCATAAAATAACCACTATTATTTCTAGTATAGGAAATGACCATCCAATAAAAATGTATTCATTTATTTTAGATAAACATAATTCTATTGTTGTTGCAGATGATACGCCAGTTGCTGGATGTAATTCTGGTATATTTGTGAGGAGTTAATGTATAAAGTAACAGAATGTAAAAACCCAAAATATTTTTTATCTTGGGGGAAGGGATTACAGTCCACTTGTTTAGGGGTAATGGCAACACAAGGATTAATAAAAAAACCAGATGCAATTATTACTTCCGAAACAGGCTGGGAACATCCGCATACTTATGTTGCACAAGAATATTATAAAAAATATTTTGAGGATAATAATATTCCTGTTTATATAGTACAAGAGGGAGATATAAAAAAATCTATAGGACTAGAAAGAATTACTTTGCCTTTATGGAATAATAATACTGGAGCACCCCTACAAAGAAGATGTACCTTTTTTTATAAAATTAAACCACTCAGAAAAAAGGCTAGAGAACTTTGTGGTCTTAGATTAGATAACAAAGGTAGAACTTTAAAAAATACTATTATTTTATATTTGGGAATTTCATATGACGAAGCAGAAAGAATGAGAGATTCTGATAGAAATTACATTAAAAATGAATACCCACTTATTGATTTAAAGTGGACCAGAAATGATTGTGCAAATTATCTTTTATCTTTAAATCTTCCAGTTCCTATGAAGAGTGCTTGTGTAATTTGCCCATATAAAGATACTAAATTTTGGGAACATACTAAACTTACTTATCCAGAAGTATTTAAAGAAGCTATTATATTTGACGAAAAAATTAGAACACCACCAAAAAATATGGTAGATAGAGGATATAACTTTAAATTATTTGTATATAAAAAATGTATACCCCTTTCGGAAGCTAATTTTTCTACTGAAATAAAAGAAAAACAAGATATTTGTGACGCCGGTTATTGTTTTGTATAACTTTAATTTTTGACAAAAAAAATACCCACAAATTTGTGGGTATTTTTTCTATACAAATAATTGTATAATAATTGCTAATCTATTTCTATTTCTGAATCATCTAAACCATAATTTGAATAAAATATTTCTTCTAATTTTGCTTCAAAACCAGTATCTTCGAATTCACATCCTAGTAATATAGCATCTCCTTTTATATCATTTATATAGTCCATTACAAATTCTGGAGAATCAAAATCTTCCAGTGGAATAATTTCATATATTATTCTTTTTTCTACCTCCGGTAAATATAATATAATATAAACTTGAGGTTCTTCTACTTCTTCAAAACCAGGAGTTACTCCAGTATCTACATCTACTATTAATTTTGCACCATTAGAAATCATTATAACTAATCACTCCTTTTTTTTCTTCATGCAAATAATGTTCTCTTAATGAATTTGCATCAAATGAAGAATTTTGTTCCGCATCTGTAGAAACAATAATACAATTTGTATCCGGAAGTTTCCTTATCCTATTATAAGTTAAATCAATATAATTTTCTCCTTGAGCAATTGTTCTATAAAATGAAAACTCATCCATATTATATTTACTAGAGTGTAATTCTATAAGTAATTCTTCGGTTAAATCAAAAACATCTTGTCCTTCATATAAATATCTTCCAAGTACAATAATATTTTCTACATCATTCATAGTAAGATCATCAAAATTTACCTCCTCTCCTATAAGAAGAAAACTACTACTGCTTGAATTTGAAACAAATCCTTGTCTTACTTTCATGTTACCTCCTTGATTAGTTGCTAATAAATATAAAAAACAAAAAACTGGAGCAATTAAAACACTCTCTGCCAAACTAAAAATAAGTAGAATACTTCTTGGAACCAAACCTAAAATTAGATTACTTAAAGAAAACGTATCAAATCCAAATATCCATATAATAAAAAAAGTAAGAAACCCTTTTAAAACAAATTTTAAATTAATTTTTTTATCCATCATACCAACCTCCATAATGAATTCCAATTTCCTCAACAGGAACATTTAATCCGATATTTGATAAAGCATACATAACTCTATGTTTAAATTCATTTAAAGTTTCATGTTCAAACATTTTAGTTATTTCTAAACCAATAGCACATAAATCTCCAGCCTCATCTGTAGAACACACATCTATTATAGAATCGTTATAATAAGTTTCAAGATCATTCTCAGTAAATTCACTTTTACGTTTAATAATACCAGTAATACAAAAACTTGTTGAAGAACTATTAGAAACAAATCCTTGTCGTATCCTCATTGCCAACCTCCTTCATAATCTATATCAGAATTAAAAATAATTTCTACTCCCTCAGAACTTAAAAGTTTTCTAACATCATCATCCCAATTAGATATTTCTACTTCTATAACATCCTTCCCTTCTGCAGATAATTCTGCAATTCTATTAAACTTATATTCAAAATCTTTTACATCATTATCACTTCGTTTTGCAAAAGATTTTAGAACTTCCGAAGCAGTATAATAGTGAATTTCTGTATCAGTACAATCAGAACATCTTATTGCTTTCATTAATCCATTTACTTCTTGTCCACAAGTAGGACAAATTGCTGGTTTATCGAACGCAATAATAAAACTACTTGAACTACTATTTGAAACAAATCCCGTTCTAATTTTCATTTTTCTCCTTTCAACTATGCCACCAGTTTATATCTTTCGATTTTACACCAATACTTCCAAGAAAATTATTCATATCAAAGTTATCCATAGCACACACTCCAAGTATATTACCATCACCTTCTGTAATTTCCCATTCATCATAGTTATTAAGTTCATAATTATCCGGATTTCCAAATCCTGAATGTTTTGATATTTCAAAATGATTTTGTATTTGTAATACTTGTAAATCTGTTAATTTACTTTTACTAATAATAAAAGAACTGCTTGAAGAATTAGAAACAAAACCTGTTCTAGTTTTCATATCATTTTATTCCTTTACTAATTTAAGACGAACTAAACAACCTTGTTGTTCAAATTCAGAAATATGTGCTAAATATGGCTGGTTATTATTATCTTTATAATAAATAACAAATTCTGCATCACCAATAACAGCACCCTGTTCACAAAAATAACCCAAGCTTCTTGATTCTTCAAGTAGTTTGGCTATTTCTTTAGAAATCTTTATCATTATTTCTCCTTTTTAATGATATTCTTGTGTCCAAATAGCACTATTTTCTAATGCTTTTAATTCTTCAGGCAATTCTCCACCCATCCCTTCATCCGATTCCCTAAAGAATAAAATATTATCTAAACCATGTTCACTAATTATTTCTTGGATTTCATTTGCTAATTCTTCAAAAATACTAAATGCATCATTATCACGATCTGCTTCTTTTCGTAAAAATTTTATATACTTCATTAAATCATTACCAAAACAAATGGAAGTATATCTACCTAAATCACGCTCATGTGTTTTTAATATGGGTGCATATTTAACATAATGTTTAATTTTGATTGTACCAGAAACGGAATGATTTACAAAAATAAATCCATCATTTAATAGGCGTGCTTCCTTTTGCGCTTCAAAATCTACCCCAGTATTATTTTCTCTTTCAAAGACAACCTCAGTATCTTTTACTTCATAATTATAATTTGCTAAATGCCTATTAGTATCATTTAATACTACTATAAAACTACTGCTACTTGAATTACTTACAAAACCTGTACGAATTTTCATCTCTCTCCTTTTTTAGAAACTCAATTGCACATTTTAAAGAACAGAAACTTCTAGAATTTTGTATTAAAACTTTATTTTTAATCTCAAAATATCTATTACTTTCCATATCAGTTATTTTACTCCACTCTTCATCTGTAACTAATTCTGGTTTATAATGCCAACCAGAATGTAAAATAGCAAAGTTATTAAATTCTTTATTATGATTAGCAAGTACTTTTTGAGTTAAAACTATTTGTACTATTGGTTCATTACAAGAATCTTCTGTACAATTTGCACATTCATACATTGTCATATTTAATCTCCATCTTCCATAATTTTAGAATCCAATTCTTCATCATATTCTTCTGGGTTCATTATTATCCTCCGGTTATTCCATCAATGATATCATCAGTTAATATTTGTTCTAATTCTTCATCATATTCTTCTGGGTCATTCATTTATTTTCTCCTTATATTGTATATGCTGGACAATTTCTTCCACCATCAAGTAAAATATTTCTCCATAAAACTACAGAAGGATTATACCAAACATCCTGTAAAAAATCTTTACAATCTACTACACTTATTCCTTCATTATTTTCTGTAAAACTACATGGATAAAATGCTCCTTTTACATTAATATAAGCACTAAATAAACCAGATTCACATGGTTCTACATATTCTTCTAATTCACACCATCTAGGATTTTTTTTAATATAATCCATAAATTTATTTGCAGTACAACTATCAAAACCAAATCTAATTCCATTTTCTAGTAAAATATCTACTAAATTATCAAATTCAGGAGTAGTTATAGGATGATAAGAAACCCCTCTACCTCTTTGTTTCAAAGAAAGAAATACAACAGCGTTTAAATTTTCCAATCTTGCATCATTTTGTATATCATATAAAAGCTTATAAACAGGAATTAATGTTTCTTTAGAAAGTAATTGGTGAATATTTGCTTGTTTTAATCCCTTATCAGTAAGTGTTTTAATTGCTGAATAACAAATTGGTTTATTATAATTACTTACAGAAACTGCTCCACAAATACCTGCCAAAAATGTTGACCAATCTTCATTTAAAAAAGAACCATTAAAAGTAATATTAGGAATAACATTGTGTTCTCTACAATATATCATCATTTTTTTCAAATCCATATTTGCATTTAAATCTCCTACACCAAAAGCAACTTGTGTTAAATTACCTTTAACCTTATCAAAAATTATCTTAAATGTTTCAAAAGACATATTTTTTCCAATTACAGCATTACTTTTGTAACAAAAATTACAAACCCTATGACAAATAGTAGAAACTTCTATATCTAATATTTCTGGTCCAATTGGAGAAAAATCCGGATCATCTACTGTTGTTCTTCCCCATCTATTAAATTGTCCAGTTTCCAAATCAAACTTCCATTTATAATCTTTTGAATTAAAAATTCTAATCATTCATTCCTCCTCTATAGAAATACATTCTTCTATTTCTTCATTAGTATATCCATAACTTTTTAATAAAGCAACAGCCTCATAAATAGACTCGAAATAATGAATATTGTCTGCTTTATTTAAAAGATATTCTTTGCCATTAATACTAATACCATTTATTGCTCTTCCTATAATAAACATTATTCCTCCATAAAATTACATAACATTTGGGATTTATGTTCTAATTCTAAAAGAGTTGCTACTTTATATGCTTCCGCTAAAGATATAGAATGAATTATTTTATTAGTTTCTCTATGTTTAACTTCATAATATTCTTTGGTAAAAATCTTATAATAAGTTACAATACAATTATTATAATAAGGATTAATTACTTTTTTCATTTTAACTCCTAGTCACTCCTGTCCCGAACAATATCTTTCTCAACAATACTATATGTTGTAATAATTTCCATAAGTTCTGTTAAGTCAGTAATCGGATTATTTTCTAACATCCTTTCTAAAACTATTTGTGCTTTTTCTTTGGGCCAAATTTTTACGGCATATTGAATATTTTTAGTTCTTCCATACATACATTCTTCACCATGTGATAAAAATACATCTTTATTCATAGTAGTAATTACATAAGATTTTTGTTTGTAAATAATTCGTTCCATTTTCGGTCTCCTTTTTAAGTTGTTTTGCACCACAAGTATTTAGTAAATTACTCCATCTAATTTTAGTGATTCAAGAAATCTAGTTTCAAATTCTTTTGGAGTCATATATTTAAACATCGTTTCATAATTACATCTGCAAGGATGCATAAAATGTTTTGTACACATACGCTTTATTCCTTTTCCTTCACTTGAAATTTTTTCTGCACACGCATTACATAATCCATAATGTATATGTAAATCTAAATAAGTAATATGTGTTCTACAAGAACAACAAATACTATATTTTAGTTTATTTGTATTAAAAATTTTATTATCTTTAATAACATACACATCCTCCATCCTTTTAAAAAATAATCCTCCCTTTCCTTTTATTACAATCATTGCACTTTTAACAGGATTATAATAAGAAGACACCATTCTTTTCTGATATTCATAATCATCTATCTCTGTGCTTTGAGTTTTAAATCCTTTAATAATACCAAATTTTGTTGGATAAAATGAAACTACTTCATCATCTTTCTCACAACCTAATTCTTTTTTAATTAACTCCCTCATAGATTCCATTTTATATTTAACAAAAATATTAGAATGATAATATAAAGAAAACATAATATCTGTTTGTTTATATGTACGGTTATGAAATGCCAAAAATACTTTATTACATAGCTCTATATCATCTAAAAGTAAAACATTCTCAGGAGAAAATGCGTATTCTATTCCACGATAACAATAATTAACACCTAACCAATAGTTATTAACTTCTGAAACTAAGCTACAAAAATCTCTTTCTGTAGTATTCATTACTTTTTTACGATCACAAGGTATACTTTTACTGTACACTTCTTCAGATAAAGATAATAATCTAAATAAACAATGAATACCATAATATAAATATTTTTTATATTCATATTTATTATTAAGTTCTATAGTTAATAGAATAGACTTTGCATTATTATTATTTTCTTGAACATAAACACTACGATCTCCAAAAGTTATTGGAGAAATGGCTACTATTTTAATTTTAATATTTTTAAAGGAATCATTAAATGATTGTATAACTTCTTCTATATAATCTGGTACAGCATCCCATCCAAAAATAAAATATTTAGCTGAACCATTATAAGAACTCCAAAATTGGTCAAAACAACCAGCACGAATAAGTTTGGGTTCGACAGAAGTAAAAAGTTTAAAATCTAGTTCATCAGAAAAAGCATAATTAGTATGAAATGAGATCATAATTCTTTTTCTAACTCCTTATAAAAGTTTTCTGGTTCTAGTATTTTATTCCAAAATTCAGAATATATTAATTCTGGATGAAACTGAAAGCCTAATATCTTTAGTTTCGGATGAAATATTGCTTCAGTTAATTTATCCTTGGTGTTTCCTAAAGGATAAAAACCAGATGCTAGTTGTTTAATTCCTTGATGATGCATAGAATTTGTTTCTGGAAATATTTTTTCTAATATTTTACTCCCCCATTCAAAACCTGCTTGAGTATGACACCAATCTATATCTTGATATAAAGTACCACCAAAGAAAACATTAATTAATTGAAGTCCTCTACAAGTTCCCAAAATTGGTTTTCTATATTTAACAGCCAACCCTAATAAATTATATTCCACTGCATCCCGTTCATTATTATAACAAGAACTAATATTTTTTTCTTTATATCTTGCTGGATTTATATCTTCTCCTCCTGTAAATATAACCAACCTAGAATTCTTTACTTGTTCTTCTATTCCTTTTTCATACAATAAATAAATACGCTCATTAAATTTACTTTGAAAAGCATGGAAAAAACAAGAATAACTTAATAGAATCATATGTGTAATATATCCTTTATATATTGAATATTTTTCTTTGCAAGAGATTGATTACAAGATAATATTGCTTTAAATGTTTGTTCTTTTATTTCCATAGTTAATCCCAATAACAAATCTGGGTCAGTTAAAATCCTTTCTATTCCTATTTTAATCCAAAATTCCATTTCATCAATAAGAGATTCATTTTTAATCGTTGTCCAAGCATTACTTGGAGTTCTATATTCTATTCCAAAAGTTCCATTTGGATATTTTTGTGGACGAAATCTTCCCGGTCTTCCATATCTATATGTTCTAATTTTATCTAATTTAGGATGTGGAGAAATACTAGTTATAAAATTTCCTACGGTAAAACTCATTGCTTTAATTGCAGGAACAGGACTATCTTTTAAAATATCAGAATCCATTACAGAAGTATGTGCATGTCCTCCAGCATATCTAAATTTATGTTCTGATGCATCTTCTTCTATTTGTTCTACTATAATTTCCCATGCATCATAATCTCTATCACAACCAAATCTTGTACAATAAATTCCTTGTTCATCATTTTTAAACTCATCAATATCAAAATTAATTGTAGGAACAGGATAGAATTCATAGTCATATTCTTTAGCAATATTTCTAATAACTTCCTGTCCTATTTTACAATTTTTCCAAACGGTTTTCATATTTTCACTGGCAGGAACGCATAATTCAAAAGCAGCACCATCTTCATGAATAATAATTTCTCCACCAATTCCGTCTACAATTTTAAATTGTGGATGTCTTTCATCATCTTTTGCTAAAGTAAATCCTTTTCTTCTAATAATTAAAGGAGGAACACAATAACTTTCTCCATTAACTTTTCTTCCCACAAAATATTCTGGGTCTGCACCGAACATAAATTTCATTTTATTTTCTCCTTTTATTTTACAGAAATTGAGGCTAACTGAATCAATAATGATCTAACAACTTCTTTATCTTCTCTATATTGATCAGAATGGTCAGTACAAAAAACTAATCCGGTTTTTGTGTGAACTATCATTTTATCTGCGACATATATTTCTCCACACTTAAAACATTTTGTATATAGTTCCTCTATCGCAAGTTCTCTTTGACAATCAACACAATAAAATATTGGCGTTTCAGAAGTAGATTCTCCATAAGAAACTTGAGTGGGAATAATACTTTTAAGATTTCCTACCATAAAATCATGTGCAAGAAATTGTATAGGAAATTTAGCACATACTGTATGAATTCTTCCATTATCTTTATGAAAAAGTCTCATAATTCCTCCTTATAAGTTACTTCAAAATCATCAAATAATCCTATAGTATCTGCATTAACCATTTGTAAATTTGTTCCTTTCCTAATATATAAAATTAAAGACGCCTTATCAATACAAGTTATTTTTTTAATACACGGTTGTAAAACCATATCTAATTCCAAATCAATTGGAAATGTTGAAGGTACAATTACATGAGATAATACTTCTGATAAAGGAAAGACTTCCTTAACCTGAGAAACTTTAACTATTGGAAAAGGAAAAACACCATCATCATCATAATTTTCCTCACCATATCTAGGAACTATTCCTTCAGTTATAACTTTTTTATCTTCTTTTTTAAACGCCCTATCCCCTATTTTTAATAATGCATCAACTATTGATAAATCTTCTATATCACAACTTTCTTCTGGAGAAAATTGTAAAGCAAAAGTATCAGTAACTTTAAATACATCATTACTAACTGGAGAATACATTAAATTACCAGCCAAAGATATACCAAAAGCCGTACATTCCCCTTCTTCAGCAAAACAAAACTTTTTTTCTTTCATTCTAGACAGAAGATATAACATATTTGTTTTTTCTTTGTTTGACACATAAAAATAACCTATTTTATCATTTCCATCTCTACCTGAATAACAAAATCCACATGCGGGTGCTGTTGAATCAATAGTACGATTAATATTTGGAGACCATTCAAAATAGTTTATATTCCTATCACCATTTTTTATTACCATATCTCCTGTCATAAAATTAAAAGTACAGGTATCTTCAATGTTAAGTTCCTTATCTAATTTATTTGCTATTTTGTCAGAAACGGATTCTGTTGCATGAGTTATACACGATATAATAATTCTTGTGTCATACTTATCTTTTTTTGCCACAGCCAACTCTTTAACATCCCCCTTGTAAAATAATACTGGTAGAATTGAAATTAAATCCTCATCTCCCAAACTAAAAAATCTTAATTCTGGAGTATCCAATGCATTATATGAGTGTTTACAAAGTATTGACATATTCTCTCCCTTTAGAAGTGATTTTTATTTTTCCTTTGAATAATAATTGTGGTTCAATTTCGGTTTGAAGGGTTTCTTTACTTACACCTAAAGAAGAAACTAATGTTTGTAAAGATGCTGTTTTTATTCTTTCCAATAATTCTAAATACTCCCTTTCTAATGAAGTCATTCCATTTATGATGTTAAAATAATCTGATATTATCTCTATTAATGAATTTATAGTTAATGTTTGCCTCCCGGTTTGTCTTAAAATAGAAGTTATTCTTACACAATATTGACTAATTCTTCTTGGATTTCCTTCTGCAGCTTCAATAATAATATCTAGCAATTCATTATTTAATCTTATTGGCATATAACTACTAACAATTTCTCTTAATTCTTCTTGTGAATATCTTGCAAATAATAGCTCAATAACCCTAGTTCTAAATGCTTCTGGTAATAATTGTGGTTGATTTGTAGCAAAAATAAAAAAGTTTTGTTTTGCATCTATTATTGGATATATTCTTTCTACTTCGTAACCCAATCTATGAATTTCATCAATAAAAATAAGTCTATGTTTTTGTGATTCATATTCTATCCTTGAAAAAAATTCATCTTTATTGTCTGCAATTTTATATAAGAAAGTTTTATTTAAAAAATTCGCTATCTTGAATCCCAGTAATGTTTTTCCTTGTCCCGGATTTCCAATCAAAAGTAAATTAAAATTTTCTTTTGCTGGAAGTATTACAGATAATTCTTTTAGAATATGTTCTTGTCCTATAAACATTTTTACCTATAAATAGTCTTTATTTTATTAAGAATATATTCTGCATATAAATTAGCAGTATGTTCATTTAATCCTGGTGCAGAATTTCCTTCAAAAACCACATATTCTTTTACACTAGAATCCCACCCTAAATCTAAAGCCATAAAACAATTACTAAACATTGGAGTTGAAAAAATCTTTTTTACAACAGAATTTATTTTTGGATATGTTTCATTTTCTCTTAAAGAAAAATGCCAGCCATTACTAGAGGTTCTAATATAATTTTCACCCCCTTCTTTACGAAAAATTCTTATAATTTTTCCTCCTAAAACATGAACTCTTAATTCAAAATCTGTCGCAATATATGGTGTCCAATATGCATTTTCATAATGAAAATCTTTTGCATTATTTACTAAAATCATTCCTCTTCCACCAAAAGAATTTAAAGTAGTTCTTACAATTATTGGAAAATGAGATGGACTTCCTCTGGAAAATACTGGAGTATAAATGTTATTCTCTCTCATCATATTAGAAAAACTTAACTTATTAGAACAAGTCCTTATTACTTCCAAAGAATTTAATGTATCAATTCCTTCATGTAAAGAAGTAGAACCATATCTTATTACATAATCTCCACGATTAATTCTTTCGGTTCTTCTTGTAGAAATACATTGTTCGCCTAAATTTCTTAATTCTTCAGCTAATATTCTTGCAGAAATAAATGATGTATTTGATAATACTTTAAGCATATTTCTCCTTTAGAAATTTTTCTAGTTCATTTATGAAAGATATTTGCTCCGAACGAGAAGTAATCAACATATAAGGGTATTGATGATTGTTTTCTTTGTAAAAATCAAAGGGTATAAATGGAAATTTATATTTTTCAATAAGTTTTCCCACATCTTTTCTAAAATGTTTACTAGTCGTTAGTCTTGGTATAACTTTAGTAAGAAAATCATCCATGTCACTTTCTTCAATAGTTAAAATTCCTTTTTCTACAGTAAAGAATAGTAATCTATCTATATCATCCACACTTAAATAAAATTCCTCCATAAAATTAATAGTTTTATTAATAACCCCAATATCTATCGAGGAATGTTTGTAAGTTGTCTTTTTCACTGTCGAATAATCCCAATTGCTGGAAAAAGGGATAGTTTCTTTTTCAGACTCCTTTATTTCTCCAACTTTTATTAATTTACTTGCTTTGTATAAATAAATTGTTTCTTTATTTAATTCTTCAATGGGTGTATATTCAACCTCAATTCCACTTCCTAACAATAAATTAGAAAATAAATGAATAGTTCTGTTTAAACTATCTTTTTCCGTATTAACTGCTATTCCAATAATAGTTTCTTCTCTTGAAAATACAGTAAAACATAATTCTGCCGTTTTACCCCTAACAATATAATATTGATTTTCTGGTTTACAATAAATCATAAAAGCAAATTTTCCACAAAACATATCCATAGCATTTTTTAATGCTGTAGGAACATCTTTTACCTTTGCATATTCAGATTCTAATGCAAAGGTAAAAATTTCCGAATCTATAACATCTGCTTTTGTAACATTTTTCTTTTTTATTTCATCAATAGTAACCTCAGATTTTTTCTTAACTACCAATGTTCCATTATGTGCTAAAACAAAGTTATCTGTTTCAAAAGGATGAGAATTATCTGAAGAAATAGTTGTTCCGAAAGACGCCAATCTAACATGAGAAATTATTGGAGAAGTTCTAACATGATATTCTTCTATAATTTTACCAATATCTGTTGTTAGTTGTGCATTCATATGTGTTTTAAAAATTTTTCCACCACCAAATATTCCCCAACCATCATGATGAGAAATAAATGTGTTACAAATAAGACTTAATATAGAAAACATTTCGGTTTGTGCTGGAATATTAATTTTACAAAAAGTTAATTGGCACATTTATATTTTCCTTTTCTATTTTGTTGTTATGAATTATTTTCGTCCGGAGGATTATTTTCATAATTCAGCCCGGTAATTTCTAACTCACGATTTCTTACCTCGCTTCTATATTCTTCTACAGCAGAAGAAAGATCATTATTAGTTCTATTTATTGAAGGAATAGATTCTACTGTAGATTCTCCTGTAAACCATGTATTAGAAACTGAGATTATTGGTGGAGTATTATTTTCAATTTGTGGGGATGAAACAGTATCCATAGAAAAAGATGGTAATCTACTTCTTCTTTCTCCAACTTCTTCTGGAGAACCAGAATTAAAATTATGAATATCAATAAATCCGGAAGGATAAAATTCATTAGTATCTAATGCTTTTGCTTTCCACACATTATCTATTGTAGTATAATCTCTTAAATGTGTTTGAATAAATTTCGGCTCAATATTAATTTTTGGAGTTCTCTCTAAAATAGTAAATAATATTTTTCTCCAATAAGGTTCTATTTCCGTATATGAACAAAATTTATCCAATAATTCTTGAGAACTCATTACTGGTTCATATACACTAGAAACAAAATCAAATGGAGTTTTTCCTTGAAATGCTAAATTGGTAAATTCTTGACAAAACCTAATACAGGCTAAAATATAATCTGAATTTAAAGTTGTATTAAAAATTCTAAATTCTAATGTAGAATGTAAGAAAGCACTAAAAAGATTAAGATAAAAATATCTTACGGGATGATATCTATTTGGAGGGTTTCTCACATCTATTCCTCCAAAATATTTCCAAAAAGAATCTATATCTTCTGATTTTAAAACTTCATTTATATCTAATAATTGAATCCATTCCCCACTTGTATTTTTTACTACTGGTGGACCAAAAAGAGAAAGTGGTCTACAAAAAATAGAATTATTTACTCTTCCTCTAAAATCATATCCCATTCCACCCAAATGAAAAATTAAAGATTCAAGAGCTAATCCTAATTTAATAGTACTAATTAAAATTTTATGAGAAATAGGATATGCACAATGAATATGAATTCCTGCTCTTTCTTCTTCATCAAAAGCACCAAATTTACAAAGTCTTCTAGTTAAAAGATTTATTGCTTGTTCCATTTTATCAAATGTAAGTGGAGTAGAAACTAATTCTATACCAGAAACTCCTCTTTCCAAATGACGAAATATTTGAGGAAGATTTTCAGACTCTAACATATACATATTATTTCTCAAATAAATAATAGGAGATTCTATACTAGCATCATGTGTTGCTTTAAAATATTTAGCAAATAATTCATCTTTAAAAAATTCTGGTGATAATTTTGCAGTGGTTTCAAATTCTATTCCAACAGTGTCTAATTGATACATTTATGCTCCTTAAAATAAAGCTACCGAATTTAAGAAAATTCTTGGACTGTTATCAAGAAATTTATTATATAAATCAAAAGCAGATATTTTTCTATCATCCTGTACAAAATAAATATTATCTTCTATTTTATAATTTAAAATAACATTTGCAACAATTCTGTGTCCAGCCACTAAATTTTTAATCTTTTTAGTTGTTCCATCTGGAAATAAAATAAACAAATCAATAGGATTTACATCTACAGTATAAAAAGGAAACCAACAACCAGTATAGGGAGAATGAATTTTTTCATGTAATAATAAACCATTTATCGGGTTAATACTATTTATTGTAACTTTGTTTCCAATCATTGAGTCTAATTTAAAAGGATAACCTAAACCCCAATGAAACTCATTTCTTTCATAATTTGTTAAAAAACAATATGTTGCATTAACTATTACTTCTGATCCAAGTTTTATATCAGGATGTTCTTCAAACCATTTATTTTGAAGTACTCCATAAAGGTTTTGTCTATATATTGTATTCCATACTGGGGAACTAGAAGTTGATGAACTACAATCGTAAGTTGCCATTTTTCTCCAATAAATATATTAAATTGTTGGAATTAAATTACTTTATTACCCCCTATAAAAACTGTTTTGCACCCCAAGGTTTTATTTTAATTTGTACAAAGGTCTCCCCAATCTCCAAAAGATAAACCATATTCATCATAATTATTAGAATCCTGATGTAATCTAACACCCCTTTCAGATTCTAAATCAAATACTCTTTTCTTAAGCATATTACACATTTGATATCTTAATTCTTCACGTGTATTCCACAAAATATTCATTACTTCCATTAATGTTATTTCTGGTTTATAAAATATAACGTGTCTCCAAATATCTAAAGAACTTCTATGTCTTCCGGTTGAAGTTTCTACTTCTTTTGTTACAGTATTTTTAGAATAATAATGTTCTTTGTGTCGCAAAATACAAGTTACTAATTTTACTGTAGAATCAATTTCCTTCTTCTTGATTTGTTTCTTAATTCCAAGATTAGAAGGATTTCCTTCTGAATCACAAAAAATTAATGGTGCTTTTTCTTTATCTGGTAACTTCTTTAAATATTCTTCAACATTGTTTGCCATTTATTCCTCCTATAAATATATTAAATATTTGAGAATTAAAACCACAATCGCTACTGGAATAGTTAATTCTCCACTAAATATTCCAATAACAAATGCCCAAAACAAAGGAATTGTTTTACCAAGAAAAGTTAACAGTAAATAATTTACTGACCATATTCCAAGTACCATATTAATAAGAAGTATTAGAAAGAAACATCCACACCTTATTGTGGAATTTCTTTCCTCCGTTTGATAAAAAGAAAGAACATTTCTTACTTTCATTTATTTATTCTCCTTTCTAATCTTGAAATTCTTATGAAATTCCAGCCAGAAAATAATTCTTTCGTCTCTGGAATACTTCTTTATAGCCTTTTGAAATGCCCTTGCTTTTCCTAAATTTCTATTTAACTTATCAATTGGATTTAATTTAGAAACTCCTTTTGTAATTACTACTTTCTTATCGGGTTCAGAAATCCAACAGAAAGTTGTAAATCTTTTCTTCTTTCTACTATTCGCATCTGTTACTACATGGTGAAAATGTACAATATATACTTTCTTTCCAAGTGTTACTTTCATTTTATTTCCTCCTTTTTAATCAGAATATTATTGTTTATTTTTAGGTGCAAGTTTTACTTCTATTTCTACATTTCTAATTTCTTGTACAACAGCAATTTGATAATCACAAATTTCTACACCACTAATTCTAGCATCATGTTTAATAAACTCGAAAGCATCATTCAAAGTATTAAGAACAACAGAAGTATCTGTGATTTTATTGTTATAAAGAACAATATACTTTGGCATTTTTAATGTCTCCTATTAATTCGGCGGGAATATTTTTCTTGCTTTCTTGCTTTCTTATTCTTTGATTTATCATCTTTAGTTATCCCTACTTTACTTCCTCCTTTATGAACAATTCTTTCTTCAAGTTTTTCCAATTCAGATTTAATTCTCATTGTAATAGTATTTCTTTTTGCCATTTATTTCTCCTTTTTGTAATTATATGCACTTACTGGTCCATTACAAAAACTACTACCAGTAATAATTTTATTATCCTTTACAATAAAGTTTATATATGAACAAAATACATCTGGATCACCAATATCAAAGGAAAAATCATTTTCATAATCTGTATTATAACTGGAGATAATAATAGAAATAATTTGTTTAGCAATCTCTTCTCTATCTTTATCTTGCCAAGTTAAATTAATTTTAGTTCTGGTTTTAATCTTTGAAAATACTTCATCACTCATTGATACAAGAAATGAAATAAAGTGAGTATATTTCCTTTCCAAACTTTTTCCTTTAAAAATAAAACCATCATCTACTACTTTATATTCCCCACCACATACTATTTTTGTCATGTTACAATTTCTTAATAAATAAGAAATTAATCTTTTATTAAAATGAGTGTTATCAAATCCTATTTTTACATAGAAGTCACCATCACATTCTTCTGTAATATTTAATATCTCCATTAATTCTTCTCTACATTCTATTTCGTTTTCCACAGAAACCTTTAATTTATATTTATTATGCAAATCAAAACAGTCTACAGAAAAATTACTATCAATACCAAAATCATCTTCCAAAGATGGATCATGTTTAAAATCTTTATTATTAGAAATAGTTAAATCAAAATACATATTTATTTCTCCTTTGCCATAATTTTTTCAATATTATCTAAATTAGTTATTGGTATAATTTTCTTTATTCCGGAAAGTTTTAATTCAATATCCCCACACATTAAACTTTCCCCCTTTATTTCTAGTTTTGATAAAACACTAAACCACCAATCATTCTTAAAAATTACCAAAAAACTATACTTTGCTTCTTTTGTTTGGTTTTTCTTTTCTTTTGCAAGTAATTTAAATTTTATATCACAAAAATTACAGGAATAATCAACATCATGAATACAATTTATAGAATCATATATACATTTTTCTTTCTTTTTCATTTTATTTTCTCCATTTATTAAGGAATAAATTCTGGGTCTAAAACAATACATCCTTGTTCTATTAAATAAGATGCAAGAGAATCAACATCAACTCTTTGTGTTGTAAAGTTAACTTCCGGACCTAAATCATTTTTATCTAATTTAATAAAATTTTCATGTTGTTCTGACATTCTTTCTGCTTCATCTTCATCTATCCAATAATATTGAAAAATTCTTTTTCCTCTAATTGTCCCAGAAAGAAGCCCGTAAATGTCATAGTTTTCTAAAAGAAATTTTCTAACAAGAAATTCAATAGTTACTTCATAAGGAACAATTACTATTTTATATATACCCCCCTCACGATAATCTTGTAATAAATATATTCTATTATTAAACACTTTGTTTTCCTTTCCTAAAATCAACAATTGGTTTTAATGTTTTCATTTTCTTTTCAATATCATCTAATGAATAAGGAAAGAAATTATTTGTATCTACTCCAATATCAAAAGATAATCCATAAGGTTCTAATCTTCCATGATGATGTCCAAATAAATGATAACTTGCATAATGTGATTTATTCCAACTTCTCATAGAATAATGACACAATACAATTAATCTATCTTTTCCATATTCATCTTTTAATTTTGGATAAATTTCCATAATTGGTTCATTAAAAGAAAAATAACTTCCTCCTCTAGAGATCATAGCATTTCTTGTTGGATAATTATCATGTGAACCAGGAATAAAATAGATACTGCCATTTAATCTATCAGCATATTTTCTAAACCCACTTGTATTTCCCCAATGAAAATCACCAAGAAAATAAACCAAATCATCATTTTTAATAACAGAATTCCAATTATGAATAATAGTTTCATCCATTTCTTGGAGAGATTTAAAAGGTCTATTGCAATATTCAATTATCTTTTCATGTCCTAAATGTAAATCTGCTGTAAAATAAATCATTTTGTTTTCCTTACTCTATAATCATTTAAAAGATAATCAATAATTTTTCTTCCATATTTATAAATTAATATTGCCAACAAATTAGCACACTCGTAAAATTGCGGATCATTTGTTACAATTTTATATTTCGTTTTACATTCTTCCGCATATTTTAAAGCATTTTGATAATCTTGTGGAGTATCCATTTATTTATTCCTCCCCAAAATCAAGATATTCTTTATAGATCATTTCTCTTGCTTTTGTAATATCTTTTTCTTCATACAAAATACAATTAAAATTATAACCGGCGTTTGGATAGAATTCATTATAAAATGCTTGTCCAAATCTTAATGCTTTATTTTTTGGATTTGCAAAATGCTTTTGACAAAACTTTAAATATTCTGCAAAAGGAACTCTCTTTAATTCATTATCTTCTTCGTCATTATCTTCTTCACTGTCATCCATTTTTATTTCTCCTTTGGTATAAAAGAATCTCTTACGGTTTCTAATATTTTTCCTAAATGATTATATTTATCTTCAAAAATACACATATTACAACTACAACTTCCCCAATAATTATCATGCCAATAATTTCCTTCAACTAATTTATGTGGAGATGTCTTTATTAACATATTTTTTAATTCTGGATTTTGTTTAAACTTTTCAAAAATTACTAACAACATCATATCTAATTTAATTATTTCCCAATCTTCACGAATGGTTAGTTTTTTACCAACTCTTTTAGCAATTCCTGAAGTTTCACATTTCAATATTTTTTCTTTTTCTTCCACAATATTTGTTTTTAAAGATTGATAATAATGTTCAGCACTAGGCCAATTAAAAAAATAAATTTTATCTTTTGATTTATATGAAATAGTATCAGAAATAACACACGGGTAAAAATTACTTAAAAATGCATATTTATCTTCTTTAAAAGAAGTTATCATTTTTACATTCCAATTCTTTTTGAAATATCAACAATCGTATCTAATTCAAAAGCCTCTATTTTTGATATAATACGTGGGGGAATAAAATAATATCTTTCATTTGAATCAATAAAGGCAGCAATTGCATTACCAACAGTATTAGAAATAATGATAAATTCTTTTTTAATACTATTATAATTATAAGAATTTTTTTCAGATTTTACTTTAACAAGAAATAGTTTACCATAAATTTCTAAATCTTGTAAATTATGCATTTGTGCTGATATTGTTATTTTTCTTATTTGATCTAATATAGATTGATTGCCCGCTCTATATAATTTTGTTTCCATTTTATTTCTCCTTTATAAAGCATCTAAATATATTATTCTATTAATTGCTGTTACTGGACGAATTTCTCCAGCAACCCAACTAATTCTAATAGGATAATTTAATTCTTTTAAAATGGGATTAATATGATCACAAATAATATCCAATTCTTTTGTAGAAATATTCTTTTTGAAACCAAAATAACTTCCAGTGTAATCAGTTGTTGAAATTATTTCACCAGAAACAATATCATCTATCCATTGTAATACTAATCTAATATCTTCTAAATTAATCTTGGGATAGTTCTTTCCATTTTTAGTTTTTCTAATCCGATAATTTCTAAAACATGTTCCTATTTCATCATTCAGTTCATTTCTTCTTTTAATTTCACCTATTGTTGGTCTAAAACAATTATTTCCAATAAAACCAATAGTGTCATTAATATCTAGATTCATTTTATTTCTCCATTGATATAAGGTTTTTAAATTGTTTTGCAACATCAAACCAATAACCATAAGAAAATTTAAGAGTTATTGGATGTTGCCAAAAAAGAATCCAATTTGTTTCATCACCAAAATCTTTCATACTATATTCTATATAAGTAAGATTACAAATTTGAAATCTTAATTTATCAGCATTAAACCAACTCCCCGCATAAAATGATACATCCTTTACTTCTATTTCCCCAATTCCACCATATTTATTTGGACAATCTATCTTAATAATTTTATTAGAGTTAAATGGTTCAATTTTTATATCTTTTAATGATAATTTTATATACATTTATTTTTCCTATTATTTATTTAAGTCCCTATCGGGATTTGAACCCGAAATCTAAAGATTAGAAGTCTTTTGCATTATCCATTATGCTATAGGGACAATTTATTTATTTTTTATAGTAAAGCATCATTATATTTTTTTAACATTTTTTTCTCAAATTGATCAACTTTTATTGCAGCATATAAAACTAAAACAATTAAATCTTCTGCATCAGCAATATTAATCTCACTTAAATTTATAACGGGAAGATCATTTCCTTTAAATACTGTATATGTTGTTTTATACTTTCCATTTCTAACTCTAAAATTTAGTACAATTGAATATTTATCATGTTTGATCATTTGTTGTTCTTCAATAAGTTGTGACATTTTATTTTCCTCCAGTTATTTAATTACATAATTTTTAATATTTAATTTCTTCATAATAGAATGTGCTATTTCTTTAGCATCTATTCTATTTGTTCCAGTAATTAAAAAATCTCCATTCAAAGATAATTTATAATAAAAAGTATCCCAAGATTCTGTAACTCTTTCAATACAAAAATTAAATTTTTTCCACTTTATTGCCTGTTTTATGATTTTCTCAAAATAAACAGCCTTTTCAAAATTATTTACAGGAATTAAACATTTCTTTGATGGCATTAATGCTGTTTTATACATTACTAAAGATTTACCATTTGCTACTATTTCATTACAGGAAATTTCTATCATTTAAATCTCCTTTTAATGAGTATATTTACTAAAATAAATTTGTTCTACGTCTTTTTTTAATACTTTAAAATTTCCAATTTTAATATCTTTTCTTTTTTTATCTAACAAATCTTCTACTATTTGATTTAATTGCGACAAATTAATTTCCCCATTTCTTGTTCCAATTTTATCTTTTATAGTAATTGAAATCATTTTATTTCTCCTTATAAAAACTTTACAAGAAGTATAACATTATTATTTAAAACGGTATATAAATCTAATAATTGTCTCCATTGTTCTATTAAAGTAGTTACTTCTTTATCTGCTATTTGCCATCTTTTTGTAAAAAAAAGTAACCACCATCTTTTTACAACAAAATCCATTTCTTCAAATAAGAAATTAATTCTTCCTTTCATTAAACTAAATGATTGTTCTATCATTTCTAATTGTTTATTATTATTTTGTATTTGTTCATAAACCGTATAAAAATTTTTAGACATTTTATTTCTCCTTTATGTAATAATATACTACATGATTAAATATGTTAAATTCTAAAACACTAGCATATTTATCCCAATACATAAATAATGATGATATTCCAATAAAAAAAGAATTAAATTTATGTAATATTTTCATTTTATTACTACTTATATTGCAATCCAAATTTCTTTACTCATTTCTACTAATTTTTCTCTTTCAGTCAATTTAAAGAAAAAAGTTTGTTCTTGTTCACGATAAAAGAAATTTTTCCATAAATATTTCTTTTGCGTTGATGATAAATCTTCTTTAGAATATATTTCAGCAATTATCCCTAGAATTTCTCTTTCTGTTAAAAATCCCCTTTTATTACTAAATATTACACAAATTCTTTTTAGATATGTAAATGTTGATTCTTTATTTTTTCTAATACAATCATAATTAAATTCCATATTGTAATAACTATGAAATTGTTTTATTTTTTCAATAGAACAACTAATTAAAGACATTATTTTATCTATCTATTATTGATGAAACCATACATGCAATTACTAAAGCAATTAAAAATAAAGTAACAAATATTATAATCAAAATTATTTTTATCATTTTATTTTTCCTTTTTTGTAAGTAAAACTAAAAGCATGGCACAAAATAAACAAAGATGTCTCCAATCAAATCCAGGAAGAAACATATAAGGTATAAAAATTAAAAAATAAAGTACCATCCCATGAAAATGAGTAAATTTCATTTTATTCCTCCTTATTTTGATTACGAAAATTAATCACTTTTACCCCTGGATTTATTAATTCTTTTCCTAAAAATCCTTCTGCTTTTTTTATTGCATCATGTTTATCTTGTGCTTTACGAATTAAAACTGGAGAACAATTTTCTGCTTTTACAATATAACTACTATTTGATTTAATAATAGTTTTCATGGATTTGCTCCTGAACAATTACATTATTATATTCTGCTTCTGTTAAAATTACATGTTCAATACAAGCAGTAAAATTTAATACATTTAAAAAATACCATTTTGCAAATACCCTTACATCTTTTACATCTTCCGGTAAAATTTTTGGTAGTGTAAACTTTCTTAAATAATATCCATCAAAATTTGTCAAATTACAGATCGCAATAAAAGTTCTATTTTCTGTTTCATTCATTTTATTTACTCCTTGAATAATTCTGTTGGATTTATAAATATTCCGATCATCCACCAAAAAATTATTTCTCCAATTCTTCCATTTCCATCATTAAAAGGATGGATTTTTTCGAACTCAATAAAAAATTCCCTTACTGTAATTCTATATTCTTTTTTTGCTATACAAATGTTTTCAATTAATCTCAATATTTGAGCATAATGAACACCAATAACTATATTATTTATAGTAACATTAGTATTTCTAAATCCATTATTCTTTTCAGAAATAATATTTCCTAAATTAATAATATCTTGACAAGTTAAACAATTATCAATATTATAAATATATTCACAAGCACGAACATATCTTTTTATTGAATCAATTGATAGATCATCTTGAATTATACAAGATTTTTTTGCTTGAATAATTAATTCTTTTCTTTTCATTTTATTTATTCCTTATTTAATTTAATGAAAAAGATGTAGAATTTCTCGAACAAATTAGAATGTCCGTTAATGAAAAATAAATAAATGATAAAAAACAATCCCCTAATATATATTTTTTCATAAATAATATTGCATCATTTTCATTTTCTTGATTTGTTTTTATTGTACAAAAAAATGCATTATTTTCTTTTTTTAAAACAATTCCAATATAAGTTTTTCTAGTATCATTTCTTTTATATATTGCAAATGTATTATCAAACATTTTATTTTCTCCTTTGAAAACAAAAAATCCCCAAACCTGGGGATCATTATTATTATTTATTTATTTTAATTTATAAAATATCTTTTCTTATTGAAATTATCTATTGTCATTTTTACTGTTTTCATATCTGCTTTATAAATTACTAATGTTCCATTTTCTAATTTTATATAAGGAAATCTTTCTCCCCAACAATTTTTATAATATCCAGTTTCAAGAATTTTATTTGTTGATACTACAGTATTTATAATATTATTTATTGATAATCTAAATTTTGTAATTCTTTTTGGTGGAATTCCAAAATCTGAAAATCTTTTCTTTCCTTGATTTTTTACATGTACTTGATAAATTTTTCCTAATGAAATTTTATCTAAATCTTTTTGTGGATTAGGAATTAGATCATAAAGCATATATCCTTTTTCTGATACTTCAAATATTTTATTATTATTTTTGCAATACTCTATTATTTCCCCTAAAGAAGTATTATGATTGAACAATTTCTTTTCTTTTTCTTTTATTTTAGCCATAATGTTCCATCCCTGTATATGTTATTTTATAATCACTTCTTGAAATTATTAATTTAATTTCTAAATTATTAGAAAAAACAGTAATTTCATTATTGTTTTTAATAATATATACTTCGTTATTATTATTATTTTCAATAAGTAAAGTAAATAATTTATTCATTTTTCTTTTTTAAAGAAACAAAGAACTCTTTCATTTTTATATTTTTTAAGAATAAAACCACATTCTTTTTTTGTTTTTAGTTTTATATACTTATTAAATTTCTTTTCTTTTTTCTTGGCAATTCCAGGGAAACAACATAAAATTTCTATATTATTTTTATATTCATTACTATCAAATAATTTTATTATTTCATCTAATTCTTTATCAAATTTAAATCTTTGTTTTTTTCCATAATGGCAAATAATAATTATTTCATTCCAATCTGTTTCAATATAAATAGGTGTTTTTTTATTTTGAAATTCTTTTTTCTTTTTATCAAATATAATGTCAAAAAATCCATTATCAGTAAAATTTTTTGAATGATAATAGATAGAAGTATTTATTTTTATTCTTTTTATTGTCTTATATTTTGAAGACATCTTTTACTTTTGGATCAAAAAGGAAAAAGATTAAAATAATATGCTAATCCTAAATATATTATTATATAGAAAACTGATAGATGAAATAGTTTTTTCATTTTTTATTTACTCCATCCAAAAGAATAAAATCCTAAATCAAAAAATAATTGATTAGGATTTTTCATAATTCCAATGTAAAAAACATTATTATAGTGTTTATAAAAATATCTTTTCATTTTATTTTCCTTTTAGTAATTTATATATTGTAAGTAAATTATAATTCCTAATGTAAAAAGAAAAGCAAAAGAAATAAATAAAAAGACACTATAAACATTATGTAGTTTATAGTATCTTTTTTGTTCTTTTGTGAAGAAAAGTTTTTTATTCATTTATTCACCTTTTATTATTTTATTTCTATTTATTCCAATTATTATTCTTCTTCTTTCCTGGCTCGTATATCCTAAATAATCTAAAATTTTTACCATATTTTTTAGATTAATTTTTCCTAAAGAAAAATTATCTATCAAATTTCTAAAAGACATTTGATTAGATATTCTTTTTATTTGAGATAAAGAATTTATTTTTAGATCATTCATTTTATTTATTTCCATTGAATAAATGTTTTGAAAAGAAAATAGCAAAAATTACTTT